>Ga0126312_10000080_pt1 | contig 39871 bp, 45 predicted proteins | sample Plot104A_FD_92537 | JGI IMG/M metagenome (GOLD analysis project Ga0126312, IMG submission 92537) | Serpentine soil microbial communities from UC McLaughlin Reserve, CA, USA - Plot104A | ecosystem: Environmental > Terrestrial > Soil > Grasslands | place: USA: UC McLaughlin Reserve, Lake County... | reverse complement strand
CCGTCATGGGTACACCGGCTGCACGCGCCAGCGCCACGGTGGCTCCTCGCCCGGTGGGAAGTCGAAGTGGTTGCGGCCGGCGAGCGTCTCGAGCGGGACCAGCTTCGGGTCCTGGGTTTCGAGCAGCGGCGTGTCCGCGAGCGCGGCGACGTCCGCCGAGCTCGCCCGGCGCACGGTTCGGTCCCAGCCGAGCGTAGGGCGGTAGAGCCAGTATGTGATCACCGCGTCCCCTCCCGCCGTGCGCCGGTCATCGACGGAGACGAACGCGGTCGTGCGCCGGTTCGAGGCGGTCAGGCGCTCGCTCGGGCCGGGCGCCGCGCAGCTGGCCGAGCGGCAGTAGCGGAAGTCGACCGGCATGAGCCCGGCGTGCGCCGCGGGTGAGGGCGCGAGCGCCCGGACCGCACCGCCCAGGGGGCGCCCGTAGGCCTCGGTCAGTGGGTCGCGCCAGCAGGGGCCGGGCAGCCGGGGCGCGCAGCGCAGCTTGCGGGCGATGGCTCCGCCGAGCTCTCGCCCGCCCTCCAGCGGAGACGCGACGACGGACGCGATCGCCGCGAGCGCGAGAAGCGCGACGAGCAGCACGAGCCCCACGTGCTCGACGGAGGCCGCACCGCGGTGCCCGAATCGCGCCATGCGGCGACCCTAGGCGGCATCGCTGGACGCGTGGCGCGCGCTTTGTGCCTAATCGCGTGCGGGTTCGGTACTAGAGCTAGGAGAGACCCTCGCGGGCCTCGCGGACGAGCGTCACGGCCTCCGGGAAGACCACCCGGATCGCGTCGCGCACCTGCATCGCCTGCTCGGCGCTCGATCCCTCGAGCTTGAGCGAGCCGATGGCGGCGACGGTCATGTCGACGGCCAGCTTGATCGCGTTGTCGGCCCAGGCGACCTTCTGAGCGCCCTGCATCTGCTCGGCGAGGTCGCCGAGGCGCGCGCGGAGCTCGTCCGGGTCACCGAAGAGGCCGAAGCCCTCGCTTCCTTCCATGCATCCAGCATAGAGAGGTACCCTGGCGGGTCTGTTGGGCCGAGACACACAGTGTCTCGGCAGAAGCGTGTGAGGCGGCGAAGCCGCCGCAGGAGATTTGTGGGCCTGCCCCAGCCGTCGGACTCCTCCGTCGCCCTCGTCACCGGCGCCTCCGCCGGTATCGGGGAGGCCATCGCTCGTGAGCTCGCCGCTCGCGGCCACGGGCTGGCCCTCGCCGCGCGCCGCGAGGAGCGGCTGGTCGCGCTGGCCGAGGAGCTTCGCTCCCAGCACGGCATCACCGCCGACGTGCACAGGGCAGATCTGGGGGATGAGGCGGGCCGGGACGCCCTGGTCACCGCCCTGGCCGAGGAGGGCCGCGAGGTCGCGATCCTCGTGAACAACGCCGGGATCGGCGACTACGAGGACGTGATCGATGCCGACCGACAGGTGTTGCTGCGGATGGTCCGCCTGAACTGCGAGGCCCTCCTCGACCTGACCTCCCGTTACCTCCCGGGCATGGCCGCGCGAGGGAGCGGAGCCGTGATCAACATCGCATCCACCGCCGCCTTCCAGCCGCTTCCCGGCAACGCCACCTACGCGGCGACCAAGGCCTTCGTCCTCAGCTTCAGCGAGGCGATCCACGCCGAGCTGGGCGGCTCGGGCGTCGCGGTCACAGCAGTGTGTCCCGGCCCCGTGAAGACCGAGTTCGCCGCGGTGGCCGGGGTGGCGGATGCCGAGCGCACCACTCCGGATCTGGTCTGGACGCCGGTCCAGGACGTCGCCAAGGCCGCTGTCGACGGCGCGGAGAAGGGCAAGCGAGTCGTCGTCCCGGGGCTCCTGAACCGGGCCGGTGCACTCGGCGGCCAGCACGTGCCTCGCGCCCTCGCCCTTCCGGTCGCCCGGCGGATCTGGCGCGCCGCACGCCCGAAGCCCGGGAGCTAGTCGAGCTCGGCCACGAGCTCGCCGCCCCGCCCCGCCAGAGCCGCCGCCAGCTCAAGTGGGACCGAGATCAGCAGCACAAGCGGCGCCGCGAGGACGGTCACGACGCAGTCGATGCCGAACGTCAAGGGCCCCCGGGCGCTGGAGGATCGCAATCGGCCGGCACGCACCTCGCGTGCGAAGTTCGGATGGAACGTGAGCCCGTTCATGAGCGTCTGCCACATCCACCGCTGGTTGCGCCCGGCACGCCGGCTGCGCATTCGCGGCGCCCGCCGACCCGTGCGTTCGCAGAGCCGCCGCATCGACTCCGGGGTCAGCAGGAGATGCCCGGCCCGCTCGTCGATCGCCGACCACCCCTCGCCGCCGATCGCGGCTTGAACGCTGCCGCGGTTCGGGGCGGCCAGTTCGGATCGCCCCGGGACCTCAAGCGCAGCCGCCTCCGCCTCCAGATCGACTCCTTCGGCGCCGCGCTCGACACCGGCTCCGCAACGCTCACACCGATCGAGCACCGCACCCGCGCTCTCCACGGGGCGGCCGACGGTGGCGCGCGCGGTGGCGTCCGGAAGCGTCAGCCAGCCATACAGCGCCCCACCGCACAGCGGGCACGCTGGATCGGCACCGGCGGCTTCGCTCAAGCGTCCGGGAACGACCCGACCGGGTCGGGTTCCCGCTTCTCGCTTGACTCCGACCCTCGGAGCTCGAATTCCTCGGCCGCCGAGCGAATGGGGTAGTACTCGTCCTTCGGTCCAGCCACGCGCGAGATCCGCTCGCCCACGCTGAGGACGATGTCCAGAAGCGGGGCCGCGAGGCGGATCACGCTCTCGACTCGCTCGCGGCGCATGATCTGCTGCGGCGTCGAGGGCATGGTCGGAGGGTAAAGGCTCCTCAGAGAGGGGAGAGGTTCACCTCGAGCTCCATCTCGGCGGCGGCCTGCTGCAGCGCCGCCTCGACCTCAGCCTCCTCGGCGTCGCTCAAGTCGATCCGAAGCACGACGGTGGACGTCGCCTCGGTGCCCTCCCCGGCGATGCGGCTTTCGAGATCGACGATGTTCGCGCCGTGCCCCGCCAGCACCGCGCTGGCCGTCGCGATCATGCCGGGGCGGTCCCTGCCCTGAATCCGAAGTCGGTGGGTTGGCTCCGACAGGGTCGCCGCCGCCTCCTCCACCGGCGTGAAGGTGAGGGCTTGCAGCCCCAGCTCGTCGCGCACGCTTCCCAGGCGTGCCGAGAGCTCGTCCTCGGCCGTCTCGGGCCCGACCCCTACCACGAGCATCACCGCGAACTGCCCGCCGAGCATCGACATCTGCGATCCCTCGATGTTGCCGCCGAAATCGAGCAGCGCGCGGCTGATGGCGGCGACGATCCCCGGACGGTCGCGTCCGATCGCTGTGACGGCGTAGTCGGGCACGCCCTGACAAGATACGCCGCCTCATGAACCGGGCGCAATCTCTCGGGTGGGAGCGCCGGTGGGCGCTGCCCGCCGCCCTCGCGGCGTTCGCGGCCGCGATCCTGTTCATCGCCTCCACGCCGATCTCCGCGGCGAACCTGCTCGGTTCCCCCGACAACGAGGTCGAGCTGCTGCGCGAGTTCTACGAGAACCGCAGCGATCTGCTCCTGGCCGCCATTCTGCACGCCGCCGCCTTCCTGGCCTTCACCCTGCCGCTCTATTACCTCTTCCGAGCCGCATCGACGCGCAGCCAGTCGGTCCGCCGCGGGCTGGTCGGCGTCGTGATCGCCGGCCCCATCTTCATCGCCGCGCTCGACCTCATCCTCTGGTTCGCCATCGACCCCGCGGCGAAGGACTTCGCGACTCCGGGGGGCGGCGCCGGGGTTCCCATCGGCGAGTACGCGAAGGACCTGGTGGAGGACCAGTCGCTGATCGGCGTCTATCAGGGCGTCGGCCTGGCCGGTGCGATCGGCTTCACGTTCGCCGTCGTCTACACGTCGCTTTGGGCGATGCGGGTGGGCTTGCTAACCCGTTTTGTCGGCACGCTCGGCATGGCGCTGGGGGTCGCGCAGCTCCTCATCCAGTTCACCGTGGCCGGCCTAATGCTGTGGATGGCCTGGCTTGGGCTGATCTTCATCAACCGCGTTCCGGGCGGGCGCCCGCCCGCGTGGGCAGCGGGCGAGGCGATCCCCTGGCCGAAGGCCGGCGAACCACCGGCGGAGCCGAGCGAGCCCGCCTCCGACACGGTCGACGGCGAGGCCACTGAGGTGGGGGCCGACGCCGAGAACCCCAACGCCCCGAGGCGCGAGCGCGCCAAGCGCCGCAAGCGCAAGCGGCGGCGCTAACAGCCCAGCTCGGAAAGGCCCGGCGGCGCGGCCGTCACAGTCTCGCGCTCCGCGAACTACCTGCGGCGGGCTTCGCCCGCCTCGCCTGCTATTGCCGAGACACTCTGTGTCTCGGCCCGGAACACCCGCTTGCGGTGCGTTCGGATCTCGCTCATGATCCGCTCCAACCGGGGCTCGGATGAGGCATCGACGAAGCTCATCGCCTGCGCCACGGCGGGGTGGACGTCCTCGATCCGCTCGTGCATGGCCTGGGCGACGGCGCGGTAGGTGGGGTGGCCCTCGCGCCCGGACCGCAGCTCGATCAGATGCATCGCCTCGCGGGCGTTCAAATCGAGGACGTAGCGGATGCGGTAGCCGAGGCAGAGCGCATACGGCGCGGCGTCGGGGAGCCCGGCGTCCTCGAGGCGCGCGAACTCGGTGCGCGAGATCTCGAGGGCGCGCTCGTAGTCGTCGCCCACGCCGGCATCGCGAGCCTCCTCCGGCACGCCGGCGCCGAGCTCGGGCCCGAGGCGCTGCCACTGGCAGGTGAGCAGGCGATGGCGCTGGAGGTCGCGGAACCCCCCGTAGTCGGAGACGATCTCGAAGCGATACCGCAGTGCCTCCCAGCCTCGGCCGGGCCGGTGGCGGCGGTTGCGGCGCTCGCCGATCAGCTCGCCGATCAGCTCGGCGCGCTCGATCGGATCGAGCGCGGCGATCCGGGCGCGGATCGTCGCCTCGCTCGTCCCGGCCGACTCGAACAGCGACGACGCGACGAGATCGTCCTCGGCGCCGTCCACGTGGACGAGTTCAACCGAGGGCGCCTCGGCCTCCTCGCGACGGTCAAGGCCCAGCCTCGCGACCGCGCGCTCGGTCGCCGCCCGCCGCTCCTCGAGATAAGTGATCCACTCGCCGCCGCGGTCGGGCCGCTCGACCCGCGCCACGAAGCTGGGGATCACCTTCCGAAGCTCCGCCAGCATCAGCCCCCCGTACTGGCGGGCCTCCGGAAGCGGCGAGGAGAGCAGGCGCAGGAGCAACTGCTCGTAGGCTTGGCCCGTGCCGAACATTCCGACGTGGCTGAGGGTCGAGGCCGGAAGGAGGCCGCGCATCAGATCGAGCGCCTTCGCTCGGACCGAGCGCTGCCACGCGGCCTCGGGCTCGTCGCCGGCGCGCGGCCACCGCTCCGCTGCCCACTCGCCCACGCGCCGGAGGCTGCGCGAGTAGATCTCGAACAGCTCCTCCATGGCGCCCCCGTAGGCGGGGCCCAGCCCCTCGTCGGAGTAGTAGCGGTAGCCGCCACCGGGCATCGGCTTGTCGTAGGGGATGTAGCGGGTCGACTGCTCGAGGTAGGCGGCGAGACGCCCACGCTGAAGGACCTTCGTCATCAGGTTCGAGACCCACTCGCACGCGACGTGCGCGCCACCCAGCTGGGCGATCGAGTCGTCACCGAAGCCGCCGAACACCCGCTCATAGAGCCCCGCGGCCCGCTCGCCCTCGACGCCGTCGAACGGGCGCCCGCCCTCGGGCACGTCGGCCGCGAACTCGTCCAAGTAGAGGCGGCGGAGGGTGCCGCCGTAGCGCGAGTAGCGGGCGAACAACGCGCCCTTGACCGTCTCGGGAAGATTGACGAGGGCGAAGACGGGGCCGTCGAGGTTCGTGAAGTGGGGGGCGAGCAGCGCCCGCTCGGAGGCCGTGAATTCTTCGACCGGGTAGCGCACGCGAGCCAAACTAGCAACGCGCCCGGCGCGCCAAGCGAGCGCGGCGGGATGACGCCGCTAGGGCGGGGCCGCCATCAGCTCCACGCGATGGCCCGCGGGGGCGATGGCGAACGCGCGCGGCTCCCCCCAGAGCTCGCGGGTCTCCTCGACCTCGAACCCGCCGTCTCGAAGCCGATTGACCGTCGAATCGAAGTCGGTCGCGACGACGGCAGCGTGACCGAGGGCCGGCGCTGTGGCCGCGTCGGTGTGGATCAGGTGGATCTGATGCCCGTCGCGCTCGAGCCAGGTCACGTAGGGGCCGAGTGCCTCGGGCGCATCGACTCGCTCGAACCCGACGAGCTCCCAGAAGGCGACCGAGCGCTCGACGTCGTCGGGCGGGACCTCGAGTGACACGTGATGAAGCATTGGCCGCAGCTTAGGGCCGCGCACACCGCAGGCGGCTTACGTGCCCAAGCGTCTAGCCCAGGAACGGGGCGAGCGCGTCGCCGGCCGCTGACGCCCAGTCGACCAGGGGGGACGGGACGATGCCGAAGAACACGGTCGCGGCGGCCGCCAGCGCCGTGAGCGCGAGGATCGTCCTGCAGCGCCCCGCGCGGTCGGCCTCCGGCGAGCCCCCGGCCATCGCTGGTAGCGCCTCCGCGGGCGGGGCCTCGGCCGGCGCCGGGCGCATCCAGATCGCAGCGACGACTCGCAGGTAATAGGCGAGGGAGATCATCGTCCCGATCGCGATCGCCACCCCGAGCCAGGTGTAGTCGGCCTCCACGGCCGCCTCGATCAGGAAGAGCTTGCCGATGAACCCGGCCGTCCCCGGCAGGCCTGAGAGGGCCAGCATGGACACAGTGAGGGCGGAGGCCTCCAGCGGCGCCTCGCGGCCAAGGCCCTGAACGGAGGCGATGTCGTCGCCGTAGGGCGTTCGGCGCTCGCGCCGCGTGACGACCGCGAACGCCGCCAGGTTCATGAGCGCGTACGCGGCGAGGTAGAAGACGAGCGCGTTAACGCCCTCCGGGGAGAACGCCACCACGCCGACCATCATGTAGCCGGCCTGGGCTATGCCCGAGTAGCCGAGCAGGCGCTTCAGCGAGCTCTGGCCCAGCGCGCCGAGGTTCCCGACCGCGATCGAGATCGCGGCGAGCGCCGCCAGCGCGGGCTGCCACTCGCTTGCCGAGGGCCCCAGCGCCACCTCGAAGAATCGGACCAGGACCGCGAACGCCGCCGCCTTCGTCGCCACGGCCATGAAGGCCGTGACGGGCGTGGGTGCGCCCTGGTAGACGTCCGGCGTCCACTGGTGGAACGGCGCGATCGAGAGCTTGAAGGCGAGGCCGGTGGCGGCCAGCGCGATCCCGATCAGGACGAGGGGGTCGTCGGAGAGGCTGGGGCCGATCGCTTCGGCGATCGTGGTGAAGTCCGTCGAGCCCGAGGCGCCGTAGATGAACGCGAGCCCGTACAGCAGAGTCGCCGAGCCCAGCGAACCGACGATCAGATATTTGAGGCCCGACTCGAGCGACTCGGACCGCCTCCGAGCCGCGCCGCAGAGTACATAGAGCGGCACCGAGAGCAACTCGATCGCGACGAAGAACAGCACCAGGTTCTGCGCCTGCGCGAGCAGGACCATCCCGAGCACCGACGAGAGCACCAGTCCCTGGAACTCGCCCTGCCCCGCCGGCCCGAGCTCCGCGTCGAAGGCCTCCTCGCGCCAGCCGAGCGGGATCACGAACGCCGCCGATGCGATCGCGATCAGGGAGGCCGCGAGCCCCAGCTCGTCCAGGCGAAGCGCGCCCGAGACCAGGTCGGTGTTCTCACCCCACTGCCAGATGCAGAGCCCGCCGGCCGCCGCGAGCGTGGCGAGGCTGAGCGTCGAGGCGACCACGCGCTGGTGGCGGCCGGCAAACGCCGAGCCGACCAGGACCGCGCAGATCCCCGCCGTGAGCGCGATGATCGGCGAGATGCCCGCGTAGTCGATGTCCGGGGCGGTGAAGGTCACGGCACATCCCTCGCCGCGACGACCTCACCTTCGCCCTGGACTGCCGCAGTCACGCTCTCCACCGACGCCTCACCGCGTTCGAGGATGAAGCCCGGGTACAGCGCCACGGCGACGATTGTGGCCACCAGCGGCGCGAGGACGAATCCGTCGCGGAGCGAGATCTCGCGGGAGGTGCCCTCCCTGGCGAGCCGGTTGTGCATGGTTTGCTGGAACAGGCGGATCGCGTAGAACGCGGCCAGCGCGACGCCGATGATCGCGACGAACGCGTAGGCGACCTTCGCCTGGAAGAGGCCGTTCAGGATGTAGAACTCGCCGATGAAGTTGGCCGACCCGGGCATGGCCAGCAGCGCCAGCGTGATGATGAGGAACATTGCCGCCAGCACCGGCGCCCGCATCGCCTGGCCGCCCATCTCGCGCAGGTCCTCGGTGCCGGTCCGCTCGGCGAGCAGGGCGATGATCAGGAAAATCGGCACCACGACCAGCCCGTGGTTGACCATCTGGAGGACCGAGCCGTCGCCCCCGTCGGGGCGCAGGGCGAAGATCCCCGCGGTGATGAAGCCCAGCTGGGCGATCGAGGAGTACCCGGCGATGAGCCGCACGTTCGTCTGCGTGAACGCCATCGCCGAGCCGTAGAGGATCCCCGCGAGCGCGATCACGAGGATCAGCTCCTGGAACTGGACTGTCGCGTCGGGGAAGGTCGGCAGCACCACGCGCAGGAACCCGTAGGCCCCCACCTTCGCGAGCACCCCGGAGAGCAGCGCCAGCACGGGGAGCGGCGCCGCCCGGTAGGCGTCGGGCATCCACCCGTGGATCGGGACGGCGGGCATCTTCACGAGGAAGGCGGCCGCGAAGAAGAAGAAGATCCAGTCCTGGCTTCCCTCGCTCAGCACATGGGTGCGCAGCTCGGCCATCGAGAAGGTGAGGTGGCCGATCTCCTCGGAGGCGAGGATCGCCGTCGCGATCGCGCCCACGAGCATGAGCAGCGACCCGGCGAGCGTGTAGACGATCATCTTGAGCGTCGCGCTCACCCGGTCACCGGTGCCGAACGAGCCGATCAGGAAGAAGAACGGCACCAGCATCAGGTCGAAGAACAGGACGAAGAGCAGAAGGTCCTGGGCCATGAACGCGCCGAGGGTTGCGGTCTCGGCGAGTCCGAGCAGGAAGTAATAGGTGCGCGGGCGATCCACCGGGCGGAATGCGGAGAAGGCGGTGGCGGCCGTCCAGCCGATCGCCGTGAGCAGGATGAGGAAGAGGCTGATCCCGTCGACTGCGAGCTGGTAGCGCACCCCGAGATCGGGGATCCAGGATTCGTCCACGACGTGCTGTGGGCCGGCGACGCCCGTCTGGAAATCGGCGATCAGGGCGATCGCCAGGCCGAGGGTGGCGATCGTCCCCGCGAGCGAGAGCCAGCGCACGGCGTCGCGCGGCCAGGCAAGGGCTGCGGCCCCGACCGCGAGCGGCACCCACAGCAGGACGTTCACGAGATTCATCAGCTGCTCGCCACCAGGAAGTAGACGCCGAGTGCCGCGAAGCCCGTGATGAGAAGCAGCGCATACGCGCGCACGAACCCCGACTGCGCGTCACGCACGAGTGAGCCGACACCTCGCACCACGCCGACGGTGCCCGCGACCAACCCATCGACCACGAAGCGCTCGATGACCGAGTTGGCGAACCGGCCGGCGCCGATCACCGGGCGGTGGACGAGAGCGTCGAACGCCTCGTCCCAGTACCACTTGTGCGCGAGGAAGGTGTGCACAGGCCGCAGCCGCTCGGTGAGGCGGGCCGTGATGCCGGGGCTCCTTACGTAGCAGAGGTAGGCGAGCCCGATGCCGCAGATCGCGATCGCGCCGCCGATCGCGAGCCCGATCCACTCCTCGCCCGTGGGCACCACGGTCTCGAACAGGGCCGAGCCCTCGAAGCTCCCCGCCAGGAACTTCTCAACGGCGTCATCGATACCCGGGATCTGGACGAAGCCGCCGATGATCGCCAGCACCCCAAGCACCGACATCGCGACCTTCATCGGGACCTCCCGCTCGGCGATGTGGTGCTCCGCTCCGGGGAAGCCGACGTCGGTGTCCTCGAGCTCCCCGGTCGCCGGGTTCTGGGGCTCGGCGTGGGCGAGGTGGCCGCGCTCGAGCTCCTTCGCCTCCTCGCAGGGTGTACCGGTGGTCACCCGGAACCCGATCCGGAAAGCGTAGAACGCGGTCATGAAGGACGCGATGTACATCCCGACGCCGAGCACCGAGTACAGCCCGCCGCGGTAGAAGGCGAAGCCGATGATCTCGTCCTTGGAGAAGAAGCCCGACATCCCGGGGAACCCCGCCAGGGCGAGACAGCCGATGATCAGCAGCGCCGACGTGAATGGCATCGCGCGGCGGAATCCCGACATGCGATCGATGTTCTGATTGCCCGCCATGGCACCGATGATCGAGCCGGCCGCCATGAAGAGCAGCGCCTTGAAAAAGGCGTGCGTCATCAGGTGGAACATCCCCGCCGCGTACGCTCCGATCGATACGCCGACCACCATGTAGCCGATCTGGCTGATCGTCGAGTAGGCGATGATCCGCTTCAGGTCGGTGACGACGAGCGCGACGCTGGCGGCGAACAGCAGGGTCGCCAGGCCGACGAACGCTGCGATGTCCGCCGCGGTGGGAGCGAGCTCGAAGAAAGGGTGCATGCGGGCGATCAGGTAGACGCCGGCAGTCACCATCGTGGCCGCGTGGATCAGGGCGGAGACGGGCGTCGGGCCCTCCATTGCGTCGGGCAGCCAGGTGTGGAGCGGAAGCTGGGCGGACTTGGCGAAGGCGCCGACGCAGATCAGCAGGCAGATCGCCACGAGGACGCCCTCGTTCACCGTGAATGTCCCCTGCGCCTCGTCGAAGGCGGCTAGGAGGTCGAACGTGCCCAGCTCGCGGAACACGAAGAAGGCGGCTAGCACCAGGCCGATGTCGCCGATCACGTTGATCACAAAGGCCTTCATCCCCGCGGCGGTAGCCGTCGTGCGGCGGTACCAGAAGCTGATCAGCGCGTAGGAGGCGAAGCCGACGAACGCCCAGCCGACGATCAGCAGGACGAAATTGCCCGCCAGGACCAGCAGGAGCATCGAGAAGACGAAGAAGTTGAGGTAGCTGAAGTAGCGGGCGAAGCCGTGGTCGGAGGTCAGGTAGCTCACCGAGTAGAGGTGGATGAGCGTCGAGACCCCGCTCACGATCACGCACATGAACACCGACAGGGGATCGACCAAGATCCCGAATTGGATGTCGAGACCGGTCGCCGAGGCGTAGTCGTAGAGCGACGAGGTGAGCTGGCGCGCGTCGGCCGGCTCGCCGAGCAGTACCACGAACGCGCCGACCGCGTTCAGGAACGCAAGCCCCACCGCGGTCGTCGCGATCCACCCGGCCGCGCGCCCCGGGAGCACCCGCCAGCCGAACGCGCAGATGAGGCTCCCGGCGAGCGGGAACGCGAGCACGAGCCAGCCGTACGTGGTGGCGCTCACCTGGCGCTACCCCTTGAGCTCGCGCATGTCGTCGACGTTGAGCGGGAGGCGGCGCTTGAACATGGCGACGATCAGGCCGAGCCCGACCACCACCTCACAGGCGGCGACGACCATCACCACGAGCGCGAAGATCTGCCCGTCCTCGTTGCCGTGCATCCGGGCGAACGTCAGCAACGCGAGGTTGCCCGCGTTCAGCATGAGCTCCAGGCACAGGAGGATCACCAGCGGGCTGCGCCGGATGAGCACGCCGCCGGCGCCCACGGCGAACAGCAGGGCGGAGAGGACCAGGTACCAGCTGGCGTCCATCAGGCTCCCTCGGCCGCCTTCTCGCCCTCGGCCCCGCGGCCGCTCGCCTCCTGTCGGCGACCGGCGAGGACGATCGCCCCCACGGCGGCGACGAGCAGCAGCATCGAGGACGCCTCGAAGACGACGAGGAACTTCTCCAGCATGAGCGTCCCGATCGAGCTCGGCTCACCGAAGCCGAGCTGCACGGTGGGCCCCTCGCTGTCGATTGACTCAAGCGCCGTTCCGAGCACGGCGATCGAGAGCTCCACGAACAGCGCGACGGCCAGCAGCGGCGCCAGCCACCGCTGTCCGGGAATGGGCTCCCAGATCGGCTCCTCCACCTGTCCCACGTAGGCGGCGACGAACACGTAGAGGACCATCACCGCGCCGGCGTACACCACGACCTGGGCGGCGGCCACGAACTCGGCGTGCAGGATCAGGAACAGCCCCGCCAGGGACACGAGATGGACCACGAGGGCCAGCACGCTGTAGAAAGGGTTGCGAAGGGCGATGACCGCGATGGCGCCGCCCAACGCGCCGATAGCACCAGCGAAGAAGGCAACCTCCTCCATTGGCGCGCATCCTAGTCGTGGGACTCAGCCGAGCCCCGGCCGCCTCAAGTGCGGATCGCAGCCATCTCCCGCCCTAACCTGACCTCCATGAGGGAAGCGTTTGGCGCACCCCTGCGAGCGGCGGCCCTGGTGGCCTTCATCACCGGCCTCGTCTTCCTGCTCCTCAACCCGCCGTCGTTCGGGGGTCTGGGCGACCTCCTGGCTATTACGGCGGGCGCGGTTGCCCTAGTCCTCCTCGTGGCCTGGGTCACCGTGGCGGCGATCGGCGAGGAGATGCCCGAGCCCGACTTCCGCCGGTTGGTCGACCGCAGCGACGCGCTCGCCATGCTGCCGCCGCCTGACAACCCGCCGAGCGAGTTCGACGAGCTCGTGATGCAGGCGCTGGACGATCTGCCGGAGCCTTTCCGCGAGCTGCTCGAGACCACGCCGGTGACGGTCTCCAACGGCGGCGCCGAGCAGCACGCCTACGGCCAGTACATCGGCGGCACCGTCGCCCGGGACATCTACCCGGACCACATCGTGGTCTACGAGGACACACTGACCCGGGACTTCGGCCACGACCCCGCGCTGCTGCGAGCGCAGGTGGAGCGCACGGTGCGCCACGAGCTCGCTCACCACATCGGCTGGGACGAGCGCGGCGTACGCGGGCTGGGCCTCTGAGACGCCCTAGGCGTTCGCGGACCGCCCCGGACGCAGCTTCTTCACCTGCTGACCGAGGATGCGCGGCAAGAGGCGGGGGCCGGGTATGACCTTCAGGCCCAACTGCTCCAACAGCTTGACCTGGTCGAACTCGAACCAATGCTCCGCCACCTTGCCGTTCTCCATGCGATTTAGCTCGACTGAGGTAAAGGCGACTTCCCTGTTCGTCGGCGGGAGACCCTGGAATTCGCCGCGGTGGGTGCCTTGGAAGGCAATCCGAGCCGCGACCGTATCGTCACCCACCCCGATTTCCTCGATCGTGAGCCGGAGGTCCGGAAACGCCCCGGCAAAGATGTTGAATATGAAGTCCGCCCAGGCATCCGAGTCCAGGGGCTCGGGAACACCGGGGGCGTGGGCCACGTAGCCGGGAGCGCGCGCGTCGGCCTCCGCCTGCTTGTCTCGGTCGTTGTAGGCGTCGATCCACCGTCGATAGACGGCCTCGTTCTCCTCAGCTGACACCGCAGCACCCACTCCGCGCCAGATCGTTTGCGCGGCCATCGTAAACGCGCGACGAGATCAACCGTCCGGCAACGGCGCTTCCGCTCGCGCTCCGAGCGAGAGTGTCCCCTCCTCGTCCAGAGCGGGACGGCCTTCGACCTGAACGCGAAGCACTCAGCCCTCGCCGCGGTCGGCGAGCAGGAGGCCGAGACAGACCAGGCAGATCGACAGGACGATGACGCCGAGCACGTCGACGCCAAAGCTCACGAACGTGACCACGGTGATCGCGACGACGGCCGCGAGAAGTGTGAGCTCGGTGTTGCGGCTCATATCCGGGTTCCGACTCGGATGCACAGGTGTGCCTACAGCCCGTAGGTCTTCGAAATGATCTCCCGCTGGATCTCGCTCGTCCCGGCGTAGATGGTCGAGACGAGGGTCATACGGACCAGGCGCTCCATGTCGTACTCGGTCGAGTAGCCGTAGCCGCCCATCATCTGCATGCCTTCGAGGGCGGTCTTCTTGGCAACCTCGGTCGCCTTGAGCTTCACCATCGAGGCCTCGCGGGGAAGCATCTGGTCCGGCGCCGCCTCGGTCTTGCGGGCGACGTCGTAGACGAGCAGCCGGGTGCACTCGAGCTCGGTCGCGAGATCGGCGAGGCGATGCCGGATCGTCTGGAATGAGCCGATCGGCCGGTCGAACTGCTTGCGCTCCTTGACGTAGGCGAGCACGTCGTCGAAGGCCCGCTGGCCGAGGCCGAGGATCGTCGCGGCGGTGATGAGGCGCTCGACGTTGAGGCCCGCCATGAGCTGCATCCACCCGCCGTCCACCTGACCGAGGACGCGCTCCTCCGGCACGTGGCAGTCGGTGAGGAAGACGTCGTTGACCTCCTTGCCGCCCATCGTCTCGATGCCGCTGACCTCGAGCCCCTCGGAGTCGGTGGGCACCGAGAACATGCTGAGGCCCTCGTGCTTGGAGCCGTCGCGGCCGGTGCGGGCCACGACGAGGATGTGGTCGGCGAGGTGGGCCGCCGAGATCCAGGTCTTCTGCCCATTCAGGACGAAACCGCCGTTCTGGCGCTCGGCGCGGCATTGGAGATTGCCAACGTCGGAGCCGGCCTCCGGCTCGGACATCGCGATCGCCTCGACCCGCCCGTCGCCGATTCCGCCCAGGATCTCGGCCTTCTGCTCCTCGGTGCCGAAGCGCTCGTAGGCGCCGGCCACGATCAGGCTCACCGGGAACCCCGACATCGGGACCATGCCACGCGAGGTCTCCTCCAGGAACAGGCAGGCGTCCACGATCGATCCGCCCGAGCCGCCGTACTCCTCGGCGATCGATGCCCCGAGCCAGCCCAGCTCGGCGAGCTTCGAGTAGATCTCGGCCGAGTGCGCCTCGGTGTAGTTCTGGGTGGCTACCGAGCGCTGCTCGCGGGTGCCGAGCTCCCGCTTGCAGAAGTCTCGGATCGCCTCGACGAACGCCTTGCGCTCGTCGCTCATCCAGTCGGTCATGGTGGGGGCGCTGGCGGTGGGCATCGGCTTCCTTTCGGCGGGTGCGAGGGGGAGAGAAGATACAGAACAAGTGTCCGGTTTGTTAGGCTCAGCGCGCCATGCCATCTAGTTCGACTCGCCTCGATACGCGCCGGCGCACGCAGTCCGAGCGACGCGAGGAAACCCGCGGCCGGCTGCTCGATGCCACGATCGAGAGCCTGATCGAGGTCGGCTACGCGGCCACGACGGTCCGCCGGGTCACCGAGCTCGCCGGCGTCTCGCAGGGCGCGCAGACGCACCACTTCCCGCATCGGGTGGATCTCGTCGCGAGCGCGTTCGAGCGCCTCGCGGAGCAGCGCATCGCGCGCTACGCCGACCGCGCGCGGGCGCTCACAGGTGGGCGGCCGGAGCGCGTCCGGGCGCTGCTCGACCTGCTCTGGGAGGACTTCTCGAGCCCCCTATTCACCGTCGCCGCCAAGCTGTGGGTCGCGGCGGCCGATGACGAGGAGCTGCGCGAGCGACTGATCCCGGTGGAGCGACGCATCTACGCGGCCAGCGCGGAGGTGGCCCGTGACGTCGCCGGGGAGCTCGGCGCCGAGCCGGGTTTCGACCGCCGGCTCGCGGTCGCGATGAACACGGTCGCCGGCCTCGCGCTGGTCCGCGAGTTCGATCCCTCGGGGCGGGCCAGCAAGGGGAACCCATGGAGTTACCACCGCGCGGCGCTGGAGCGGATGCTCGAGGGCTAGACCGGGATCACTCGCCCTCGCGGCGCAGCGGGGTGCGCTCGAGGGGCTCCGCGAGCAGCATCTCCTTGGTGAAGACGAGGTCCTCGCGGTTGTAGTCGGCCAGCTCGTACTCGTGGCCCATGGTGATCGCGTCGAACGGGCAGGCGACCTCGCAGTAGCCGCAGAAGATGCAGCGGGCGAGATTGATCTCGTACACGGCGGCATAGCGCTCGCCGGCCGAGACGCGGTCGGCGGGGTCGTTCTCGGCCGCGACGACGCGAATGCAGTCCGCCGGGCACGCCGCCGCGCAGAGCGAGCATCCGACGCACTTCTCGAGGCCGGTGTCCTCGAAGCGGTGCAGCTTGTGACGGCCCCGGAAGCGCGGGTAGACCGGCGTCTTCTCCTCCGGGTACTGGATCGTCACGGGCCCCTCGAAGAGGCGGCCCATCGTCGTCTTCAGTCCCCGCGCGGACTCCCGGAAGGCCCGGTAGGCACCCTTGACGCCCCCCGGTTCGGGCCCGCGCTGGACCTCGACGACCTCGGTGTCCTTCAGATATGGGAATTCCGTATCGCTCATAGGACCGTCACCAGGATCGCAGTCACGAGGACGTTCAGCGTTGCGAGCGGAAGCAGGACCTTCCAGCCCAGGCTCATCAGCTGGTCGTAGCGAAGGCGGGGGAGGGTCGCGCGGACCCAGAAGAACACGAAGACCAGGCACAACGTCTTCACCAGGAGCCAGATCGGGTCGAGCCATCCCGGTCCCGGCCCCATGTAGCCGCCGAGGAAGAACGTCGCGGCCACACCGGAGATCACGACCATCTCCAGGTACTCGGCGAGCATGAAGGAGCCGAAGCGCATCCCGCCGTACTCCGTCTGATACCCGGCGACCAGCTCGGCGTCGGCCTCGGGGAGATCGAAGGGCGCCCGGTTCGCCTCCGCAAAGCCCGCGACCATGAAGATCAGGAAGCCGAGGAACTGCGGGATCACGTACCAGACATCGTCCTGCGCCGCGACGATCCCCGTCAGCGAGAGCGTCCCGGCCATCATGATCGCGCCGAGCAGGGCCAGCCCCATCGAGATCTCGTACGAGATCAGCTGCGCCGCCGATCGCATGGCGCCGAGGAAGCTGTACTTGGAGCCCGAGGCCCAGCCACCGAGCAGCAGCCCGTAGAACGCGAAGGCGCTGAATGCGAAGAAGTAGAGGATCCCGATCGAGACGTCGATGCCGTAGAGCCCCACCGGGCCGTCGCCGATCTCCTGGACGTTTCCCCAGGGCAGGATCGCAAGCACCGTGACGCCGCTGAAGACCACCAGCGCGGGGCCCAGCGGGTAGAGGAACGCGAGCGCGTTGTCGGGCCGGTAGCCCTCCTTGCCGATCAACTTGATCGCGTCGGCGAGCGGCTGCATGAGCCCAAACGGGCCGATCCGGTTCGGGCCGTAGCGCGCCTGGAAGCGCCCGAGCGCCTTGCGCTCGATCACCGTCAGCACGGGCACGATCGCGAAGATGACCGCGAAGATCACGAGCGACTTGACGACCATCACCCAGGCGGATTCCGCGAAGGTGGCGTCGGCGATCGGGGGCGTCATTCGGACCCTCCGGAGGCGATCTCGACCTGCTCGCCCGAGAGTGAGGACGCGGCGTCCCCGAGGCCGTCGATGAGGAAGGCGGTGCCGGGCCGCATTCGCTCGCGGATCCGCACTCGCGCTCTCACGGAGGTGCCGTTCGAGCGGACGTCCACGTCGTCGCCCTGACTCACCCCGAGGTGGTCCGCGTCGTTTGGCGCGAGCTCAAGCGATTGCGTGGGCTTCAGGAATCGTAGGGCCGGGCTGTGGTCCGTCACCTCGGCGGCCCAGAGATCGCGGTACGTGCCGAGGCGGATGCCGGTGTCCCCGGGAGCGGGAGCCGCGGCCCTCGCCTGAGGATTCGGGTAGCCCCCGCTAGCAGGCTTGCTAGCAGGGTCTACCCTCGCCTCAGCCGACGACCCCGACTCCCGCTCCTCGTTGGCGGCGCTTTGGGGCCTCTCCTGCCAGCGGATTCCTCTTCCGCCGATCTCGTCCGGGGTGAGGCCCGCGTAGATCGGGGCGTCCGAGGCCAGGGCCGCGAGCGCCTCCGCGGCGGAGTCGATCCCCGTCTCGTCGCCCAGGCGGGCCGCCAGTTCCGCGAGGACCTGCCAGCCCGGGCGGACGTCGCCGGGGTGGGGGATGGAGGGGCGCATGCGCTGCAAGCGCCCGTCGGGGTGCGTGACCGTGCCCTCCTTCTCGGCGTGCGACTCGGCCGGGAAGACGACGTCGGCATGGGCGGTCGAGCCGTTCTCGAACATCGACAAGGCGACGACGAAGGAGTGGGAGAGGGCCTCGTCCCACTCGGTCCCGCCGGGAAAGTCGCGGACGGGGTCCGTGTTCAGGAGCAGCGCGGCGCGCAGCTCGCGGCCGGCCAGGGCGGCGCGGATTCCCGCGGCGTCCTTCCCGTCTGCCGCCTCCTGCAGGCCCGGGCCCGCTCCCGGCAGACAGCCGGCCTCGCGCAGGCCCCGGCCGTTCGCCCCCACCGGGACTTCGATGAGCTTCGCCTCGGCCGCGCGTGCACACTCCAGGAGCTCCTGGACCGCCGCCGGGCCGCCGGGCCCTTGGCCGAGCGTCTCGCTCCACACGATCACCGTGGAGCCGGGTCGCCCGACGCCCGCGATCCGCTCGGCGTCCTGCGCGGCCTCGTCCTGCCCCCGCCCGCCGTCGGTGAGCGCCGCCCGGAGCGAGGAGAGGAAGCCCGCGGCGTCACCCAGGTCGAAGCGAGCCGTTTCCTCCGCGCCGCCGTCGAGGGCCGTCGGGCGCTCGGAGGCGACGGCGAGTCGCACCCGGTGGTGCCTTACGGCCTTGCGGATGCGCAGGTCGAGGATGGGCATCGCGTGCATCGGGTCGCAGCCGATCACGACGATCCCGTCGGCATCGTCCAGGTCGGACATCGAGGCGGCGAGCTCGGGCTCCGAGAGCTCGCGCACCAGCTCGCGCGGGAGCGCCCCGCCCGGACGCGAGTCGACGTGCGGCGACGAGAGCGCGCCGCGCACGATGCGCTGCGCGAGGAAGCCCTCCTCGTTCGAGGTCTGGCCGCCGGCGATCGCGGCGGCGCTCCCGGAGGCGGCACGCAGGCCCTCGACGGCAGCGGCGAGCGCGTCGTCCCAGCTCGCGGGCTGCCCCTTGACCATGGGCTGGGTGATTCGCTCCTCCGAGCCGATCGCCTGGAAGCCGAACCGCCCCTTGTCGCAGAGCCAGCCGTCGTCGACCTCGTGGTTGTCGCGCGCCAGCACGCGCTGGACTCGCTCATCGCGGACGGTGAACTTCACGTTGCACTGGCTCGGGCAGAGCGTGCAGATCGAGCCCGCGTCCTCGATGTCCCACGGACGGGCCCGGAACCGGTAGGCCTCGGAGGTCAGGGCGCCCACCGGGCACAGCTCGATGATGTTGCCGTGGAACGGCGCGATGTACGGGCGGTCGTCGAACGTGCCGACGTAGCTCGAGGCGCCCCGGTCCAGCAGCTGGAGCTGCTCGTCCTCCGCCACCTCCTGGCTGAAGCGCACGCAGCGGTAGCAGAGGATGCAGCGCTCGCGGTCGATCCGCACCAGCGGCGAGAGCGGAACCGGCTTTTGGAAGTGTCGCTTCGGGTCGGTGAACCGGCTGTGCCCGGCGCCCCAGCCCATCGCGATGTCCTGCAGCGGGCACTCTCCGCCCTTGTCGCAGACGGGGCAGTCCAGCGGATGGTTGACGAGGAGAAACTCGACGACGGCGTTCTGCGCCTCCTTCACCCGGTCGGTTCGCGTGTAGACGACCATCCCGTCGCGCACCGCGGTGGAGCAGGCGGTCTGGAGTTTGGGAATCCCCTCGACCTCCACCAGGCACATCCGGCAGGCGCCGACCGGCTCGCCGAGCTTCGGCTCGTAGCAGAACACCGGTATCTCGACGTCCCCGCCCTTCGCGGCGTCGACCAGCATCGCGCCCTCCTGCGCGCCGAGCTCGACGCCGTCGATGACGAGGGTGATCTCCTGCCCCGGCATCAGGCGCTCACCGCCGCGGGCAGCTCGGCGGGCTGCAGGTGGAACGGTGCGGGGCCTTCCATCCTGGCCCGCTCGATGTGCTCCTCGAACTCCACGCGGAAGCGCTTGACCATCGAGCCGATCGGCATCGCCATCGAGTCGCCGAGCACGCAGAGGCAGTGGCCGATGATGTTCTCCTGCACCGAGGCGATGATGTCCAGGTCCATGGGGGTCGCGTCCCCGGTCGCGACACGCTCGAGCATCTTCACCGTCCAGTTGGTCCCCTCGCGACAGGGCGTGCACTTGCCGCAGGACTCGTGCTGGTAGAAGCGCGCCGTGCGCAGGGCGAGCTCGGGGATCGACACGGTCTCGTCGGCGACGATGATCGCCCCGGAGCCCAGCATCGAGCCCGCCTCGGCCATCGCCTCGAAGCTGTAGGGCAGGTCGAGCTCGGCGTCCTCCAGCACGGGCGCCGACGATCCGCCGGGAAACCACGCCTTCACCTTGCGCCCATCGGGCGGGCCTCCCGCCAGTCCCTCGACGATCTCGCGCGCGGGCATGCCCAGCTCGATCTCGTAGTTCCCCGGCCGCTGGACGCAGCCGGAGACCGAGACGACCTTGGTTCCGGGCGACTGCTCCGTCCCGAAGCCCTTGAACCAGTCCGCGCCGTTGTTGACGATGTGCGGGACGTTCGACAGCGTCTCGACGTTGTTGATCAGCGTCGGCCCGCCATAGAGGCCCTGGATCGCCGGGAACGGCGGCTTGAGGCGCGGATTGCCGCGCTTGCCCTCGAGCGAGTCAAGGAGGGCGGTCTCCTCACCGCAGATGTAGGCGCCGGCCCCGCGATGGACGACGAGGTCGACGGCGCACCCCGTACCGAGGATGTTCTCGCCCGCGAGGCCCGCCTCGTAGGCCTCCGCGACCGCGCGGTCGAGGATGTCGGCGATCTCCCAGTACTCGCCGCGGATGAAGATGAACGCGTAGCGGGCCCCGGCCGCGTGCGCGGCGATCAGGCAGCCCTCGACGAGCTGGTGTGGGTTCTTCTGCATCAGCTCTCGGTCCTTGAACGTCCCGGGCTCGGACTCGTCGGCGTTGCAGCAGAGGTACTTCTCCATGTCGCCGCGCGGCAGGAAGCCCGCCTTCTTCCCCATCGAGAAGCCCGCGCCCCCGCGGCCGCGCAGGCCGGAGTCCTCGAGCCCCATCAGCAGGTCCTGGGGATCGAGCTCGCGGTAGGCGCGCTCGAGGGCGCGGTAGCCGCCGAGCCGCCGGTAGGTCTCGATCGAAGCCAGCCCAGGCTCATCGACCTGGCGGAAGAGCATCCTCGTCTCAGCCACGCTCCACCTCCGCCACGCGCGGGTCCGGCGAGGGCTCGGTGCCTCCTGCCGCGGGTCGCCGCTCGAGCGCCTTCTCCGGAAGCGCCTCGGCGCCGCTACGCAGCTGCTCGACGGCCGTTGCGGCGTCGGCCTCCTCGAGCGGCCCGACGTAGGTCTCGTTGATGGAGGCCATCGGCGCGATGTCGCACGCCCCGAGGCACTCGAACCCCTTCACGTAGAACTCGCCGTCGGCCGACGACGCGCCGCCGTGCTCGGCCTCGGCGGGGTCGACCCCGGCCGCATCGCAGAATGCCTCCAGCAGGCGGTCGGCACCGCGCATCCAGCATGAGATGTTGTGGCAGACGAGCACCTGGTGGCGGCCCTGCGGCTTCGTGTGGAAGAGGTCGTAAAACGTCGCGACGGACTCGAGGTACCCGGGGGTTACGCCCATCACCGCCGCCGCCTGGCGGATTCCATCCGGCGAGCACCAGCCGTAGTGGCGCTGCACCGCCCAGAGCGCCGGGATCGACGCCGAGCGAAGCTGTGGGTAGCGCGACATCGCCGTCTCCATCCGCTCGCGCAGCTCGGGCGGCACGTCGACCTCGTGAAGCTCGGGGACGGGCTCGGCGTCCTCGGGCCTCATGGAGGCGATCAGCTCGCGGCGCTCGTCCGCGGCCAGGGCGTCGGTGGGGCGGAGCTCGGGCAGCTCGCTCATCGATCGATCCCCCCGAGGATCGGGTCGAGCATCGCGAGATTCTGGATCATGTCGGCGACGTAGGCGCCCACGCACATGTCGCGGAAGCTCTGGAGGTTCACGAACGAGGGATCGCGGAAGTGGACCCGGGCGGGCTTCGCCGAGCCGTCGGCGACGACGAAGCAGCCCAGCTCGCCGCGGGGGGACTCGACCGGGCAGTAGGCCTCGCCAGGCGGAACGCGGAAGCCCTCGGTGACGAGCTTGAAGTGGTGGATCAGCGCCTCCATGGAAGTGGAGAGCTCATGCCGCGGCGGCAGCACGACCTTGCGGTCGTCGGCCACCCAGGGGCCCTCGGGGAGCCCGTCGAGCGCCTGCGAGATGATGCGCACCGACTCGCGCATCTCCTCGACGCGGACCTTGTAGCGATCCCAGCCGTCGCCCTCCGTGCCCACAGGCACGCGAAAGTCAAGGTCGCCGTAGCACAGGTGGGGATCGGCGACGCGAAGGTCCCACGGCTCGCCCGCGGCCCGCAGCAGCGGGCCGGTGACGCCGAGGTCCAGCAGGCGCTGGCGAGGGACGATGCCCACGCCCTTCGTGCGGCGCAGGAAGATCTCGTTGCGGGTGAGCAGCGCCTCGTACTGGTCGATTCGCGAGGGCATCTCGGCGCAGAAGGCCTTCACTCTCTCGGCGAAGCCGACCGGGATGTCCTCGTACACGCCGCCGACCTGGAAATAGCGGGTGTGCATCCGCTGACCTGTGGACATCTCGAAGAGGTCGAGAACCTTGTCTCGATCGCGGAAGCAGTAGAAGAACATCGACATCGCGCCGAGGTCCAGCGCGGACGTGCCGAGCCACACGAGGTGCGAGTGGATGCGGTTCAGTTCCAGGTGAATGACGCGCAGGTACTTCGCCCGCTCGGGGATCTCCAGCTCCAGAAGCGTCTCGACCGCGCCGCAGAAGGCCTGCATCTGGAAGAAGTAGGAGATGTAGTCCATCCGCTCCACGAAGGGGATGACCTTCCAGTAGGCCTTGTCCTCGCAGTTCTTCTCGATCCCGGTATGGACGTAGCCCACGATCGGCTTGAGGTCGCGGACTACCTCGCCCTCCAGGCTCACGAGCAGGCGAAGCACGCCGTGCGTGGCGGGATGGTGCGGGCCCATGTTGATGGTGAGGAGCTCCTCTTCCAGCTCGAGCGCCTCGCCGGCGGCGGTGCGCTCGATCGGAGAGGTGCCGATGACGGTCGCGCCGGAGCGGGCAAGACGGTCGCCGCCGGTCGGCTCGGGCGAGCCAACGCGCGTCTCCTCGCCGGTCTCGCTCATGTCAGGCTCGCTCACGTCGGTCCCGCTCACTCGTACCACCGCGGCATGTCGGGCTCGTCTCGCGTGAAGATCACCGGCTCGCCGCCCATCGGGAAGTCGCGGCGCTGCGGCCAGCCCACGTAGTCCTCGGGCATCAGGATGCGCCGCAGGTCGGGATGCCCCCGGAAGTTGATCCCGAAGAAGTCGTAGACCTCGCGCTCCTGGAACTCGGCCGTGGGGAAGAGCTCGACGCAGGAGTCGAGCTCCGGCAATTGCTCGGGATCCTCTGGCTCGGCCAGCGCCGCGCGGACGCGCAGCCGCTCCACCCGGGCCATGTTGAGCAGCTCGTAGTGGACGCCGAAGCGGGGCTCCGCCGGCAGGTAGTCGGCGGCGTGCAGACTGGCGAGGAACGTGTACTCCTGGCCGGGCGTCTCCCGAAGCCAGCGCAGGACGTCGAGGACGCTCTCGGGATTCACGATCAGGCAGGCCTGCTCGTGCTCGTAATAGGTGTCGAGGACCGATCCGTCGTGGGCGCCGTTCAGCTCCTGGGCGATCAACTCGAGGCCGGGAGCGTCGGGCATCAGGTGCCGCCGTTCGCCCGGGCCGCCGCGGCGATCTCGCGCGCCCGCTCGTACTCGGCGCGGCCGCCGTCGGTGATCGCCTCGGTGTGCGCCCACTCCTCGGTGCCGGCGGCGTTGTAGCGAGCGCGCCATCCCGGGTCGGGGTTGCCGAGGATCTGCCTCTGGAGCTTGTTGAAGCCGTAGAGCAGCGCCTCCGGGCGCGGTGGGCAGCCGGGGACGTGGATGTCGACGGGCATGAACTTGTCGGCGCCCTGCACGACCGCGTAGTTGGCGAACATCCCGCCGCTCGAGGAGCAGGCGCCCATCGAGATCACCCACTTGGGCTCCAGCATCTGGTCGTAGAGGCGGCGGACGACGGGCGCCATCTTGATGGACACCCGGCCGGAGAGGATCAGGAAGTCGGCCTGGCGAGGGGAGGCGCGCATGGCCTCGGCCCCGAACCGCGCGATGTCGTAGCGCGGCGAGACGATCGACATCATCTCGATCGCGCAGCAGGCGAGGCCGAAGGTCGCCGGAAACATGGCGTTCGCGCGCCCCCAGTTGAGCACCTTCTCGAGGCGGGTCGTGACCACCGCGTCCTCGACATAGCGCTCGAGCTCCTCGCCCTCGAGCTCACCGCGAAGCAGGTCGCGCGCGCGGAGCTGGCGGACGCGAAGCGACTCCACCGAGCCGGGCTCGTCGAGAGGCTGGAGCGCCCGGATCTTCTCCCGCCTCACCTCCAATTGAGGGCCCCCTTTCGCCACACGTAGATGAGCGCGACGAGAAGCAGCGCGACGAAGATGAGGATCTCCGCGAGGACGAAGACGGAGTCGGCGGCGTTGAGGATCACGCCGACCGGATAGAGAAATACGACCTCGATGTCGAACAGGATGAAGAGCATCGCGATGAGGTAGAAGCTCACCCCGAAGCGGAACGTCCGCGAGATCTCCGTCGGGATGCCCGACTCGTAGGGCTGGCTCTTCACCTTGCTCGGCCGGCTTGGGCCCAGGAACTGGTTGAGCAAAACGAGTGCCCCTCCCACCGCGACCCCGAGTCCGGCGAACACGATCACTGGGAGGTAGCTGCGCAGCACTCTAAGTACGGTTTTATACGACTTTGTGCGGCCTTGCTACATAGTGCTTTTTCGCGCTTGACGACGGTCCATCTCATCGTGGGTATAACGGTGCTCGCGTCGAACGCTGTCGCCGGGCTCTGGGGAGGGATCGCGTGGCTCCGCAACGAGCCCGCGGTCGGCTTCTGGTACGCGCTGCGATTCGCTCAGATTGCGGTCGTCCTGCAGGTGATGCTCGGTGCGCTCCTGCTCCTCCTCAACTACGAGGCCACCGACGAGCTCCACTACCTCTACGGGGTCCTGCCGATCGCGGTGTCGCTCCTCGCCGAGGCCATCCGGGCCGGCGCCGGCGACCGCGAGCTCGAGGGCCTCGACTTCGAGGCGCTCCCGACGGACCGCCAGCGCGCCATCGCCCTCGCGATCGTCCGTCGCGAGATGGGGATCATGACCACGTCCGCGCTAGTGATCGTTTTCCTCGCGCTTCGCGCGGCGGGAACGAGCGCCGGGTTCTAGCGGCTAACGCGGTCGCTAATCGACCGCCCGGTAGGCGCCCTCATGGAAGAGGAGTGGGTCGCCCGCATTGTTGCCCACCGCCTCGACGCGGCCGGTGAGGATCACGTGGTCGCCCCCATCGTGCGCGTCGCGAAGGCGGCAGGCGACCCACAGCACGCAGCCGTCGATGATCGGCACGCCCGAATGGTCGCTCCACGTGACGTCGGCCCACTTCTCGGGGTGCGGCGCCTTCGTCGCGAAGGCCCGGGCGAGAGCTTCCTGGTCCGTCGCGAGGACGTTGATTCCAAAGCCGCCCGCATCGCGGACGACCGTCAGCGTCCGCGAGTCGCGATCGAGCGCCGCGATCATCAGCGGGGGCTCGAGCGAGAGCGAGGCCACCGCGTTCGCGGTCGCTCCGGCCGGTCCGTCGGAGCCGGGCGCAGTGAGGATGGTCACGGCGGTTGGCAGAAGCGTCATCGCGCGGCGAAACTCGTCGGGGGACGGCGCGGTCACAGGTAGGGCGAAAGTATGATGCCGCCGCGTGCGCCCCCCACTCGCCGTCATAGCCGTCCTCGCGGCGCTCGCTCTCGCCGCCTGCGGGAGCGAGGGGGTCCAGGTGTCCTCCGACGAGCCGGGCTACGAGGGTGCCGAGCTGTTCGTCGAGCGCTGCTCCGGGTGCCACACGCTGAAGGCCGCCGGGGCACAGGGCTCGGCCAACCGCGAGTTCCGCAACCAGGGGCCGAACCTCGACCAGCGCGTCGAGACGCCGGAGGATGTCCGGTTCGCGATCCGGAACGGCGGGTTCTCCGGGGCGATCATGCCCCAGAACATCGTCGCCGGCGAGGAGGCCCAGGCCGTAGCCGACTTCGTGGCCGAGTACGCGGGCTCCGATGTCGACCGCCCGCCGTCGCCGCAGTCCTCGACGACGACCACGCCCTAGGCCGCCCGGGCGGCCGTGCTCGACCTTCGCCGCATTCGGGAGGACCCGGGGCCGGCCAGGGACGCGCTCGCGCGCCGCGGCGCGGCCGAGGACCTCGACCGGCTGCTGGAGCTCGACGGTCGCCGCCGGGAGCTGATTCCCCGAATCGAGGAGCTTCGGGCGAAGCAGAACCAGGCGAACGACGCGATCGCCGCGGCCAAGCGAGCGGGGGAGGACGCCGATGAGCTGATCGCGCAGATGCGCGAGGTGGCGGCGGAGGCCAAGGGGCTCGGTGCCGAGCTGACCGAGGTCGAATCCGCCCGCGACGAGCTGGCCGCGACGCTGCCGAACATTCCTTCGCCGCGGGCGCCCGACGGCGAGACGGACGAGGACGCGGTGGTGCTCCGTGAGGTGGGTGAGCGCCCGAGCTTCTCGTTCGCGGCCCGAGACCACCTCGAGCTCGCCGCCGCCCACGGGTGGATCGGCATGGAGAAGGCAGCGGAGGCGTCGGGCTCGCGTTTCGCGTACCTGATGGGCGACCTGGTTCTGGTGGAGCTGGCACTCATCCGGCTCGCGGTGGACGTTGTGCGGGGGGAGGGGTTCGAACCGGTCGTCCCGCCGGTGCTGGTTCGCGAGGGCCCGCTCTTCGGGACCGGCTTCTTCCCCGGCGAGCGCGACCAGATCTACGCGATCGAGCGCGACGAGCTCTACCTCGTGGGCACCTCCGAGGTCTCCCTCGCGGCGCTTCACGCGGGGGACATCCTCGACTCCGAAGAGCTCCCCCGCCGCTACGCCGGGATCTCAACCTGTTTCCGGCGCGAGTCGGGCGCGGCGGGCAAGGACACCCGCGGGATCTTCCGCGTCCACCAGTTCGACAAGGTCGAGATGTTCTCGTTCGTGCGCCCCGACCAGGCCGACGCCGAGCACGAGCGCCTGCTCGAGATAGAGGAGCGCATCCTCGCCGCCCTCGAGATCCCTTACCGCGTCGTGGATATCCCGATCGGCGAGCTCGGCGCCCCCGCCGCTCGAAAGTTCGACTGCGAGGGGTGGTTCCCGGGCCAGGAGCGCTACCGCGAGCTCACCTCCTGCTCCGACACGACCGACTATCAGGCCCGCCGTCTCGACGCGCGCTTCCGCCCCGAACCCGAGGCCTCCCCCGAGCACCTCAACACCCTGAACGGCACCGCCATCGCCGTCCCGCGCACGCTCATCGCCCTGCTGGAGAACGGCCAGCGCGAGGACGGCTCGATCGAGCTGCCGAAGGCGCTGGCCGAAGCGGGCGCGCCGGCGGTGCTCCCGGCGAGCTAGCGAGTGCGTGGTTGTGGTTGCTGAGCAACCACAACCGTTCACTCGATGGGGGCGCCGCTACTCCTCGGCCTTGTCCAAGTCCAGCGAACAGGAATTGAGGCAGTAGCGCTGGCCGGTGGGCTCGGGGCCGTCGTCGAAGACGTGGCCCAGGTGGCTGCCGCAGCGGGCGCAGACGACCTCCGTGCGCTTCATGAAGAAGCTTCGGTCGGGTCGCAGCTCCACCGCGTCCGACTCGGACGGCTCCCAGAACGAGGGCCAGCCGGTGCCGGAGTCGAACTTTGTGTCGGAGCTGAACAGCTCCTGGCCGCAGGCGCGGCAGCGGTAGACGCCGTCCTCGTGGTTGTCCCAGTAGGCGCCTGTGAACGCGCGCTCGGTGCCCTTCTCGCGGAGCACGTGGTACTCGTCGGGCGAGAGCTCCTCGCGCCATTGTTCCTCGGTCTTCTCGAGCTTCTCCACTCAGTCTCCTTTCTCTCACCAGGTTAGTCACGCGGAGCGTCTTGTCATTACGACCCCACTACGCCTCCTACTCTGGAGCGATGGACCAGGTGCCGCAGCTCGAACCCCGGTCCGACCCGCCCGCCGGCGGCGTGCGGATCCTGAGGCCGTTGCGGATCCGCGATTTCGCCCTGCTCTTCTGGGGCACCGCGGTCTCGCAGTTCGGCGATGGCGTCTACCTGGTCGCCATCGCATGGCAGGTCTACGAGCTCTCCAACGCGCCGACCGCTCTGTCGATCGTTGGCGTGGCGTGGACCCTGCCGATGGTGATGTTCCTATTGGTCGGGGGTGTGATGGGGGATCGCTTCGACCGTCGCCGGCTGATGATCGTCGGTGACGTTCTGCGGGCTGCCGCGATCGGGGTGATCGCCGTCCTGGCCTTTACGGACGCTCTCGAGCTGTGGCATCTCGTCGTTCTCGTGGGCTTCTACGGCGCCGGTGAGGCGATTTTTGCCCCGAACTTCCAGGCGGTGATCCCGGACGTCGTGCCGCAGCGGCTCATCGTGCAGGCGAACTCGCTTCAGCAGCTCGCTGAGCCGATCGGCTACCGCTTCGCCGGGCCTGCCGTCGGCGGGGTGCTGGTGGCCGGGTTCGGGACGGGCACCGCGTTCGCGCTGGATGCCGCGACTTTCGGCGTATCGGCGATCTGCATCGCTCTGATGCGAGCGCTTCCGATGCTCCGCTCCGAGGCCCCGCCGTCCGTCATCGAGGACATCCGGGAGGGCGCGCGGTTCGTGCGCCGAAACACCTGGCTATGGGCAACCCTCTGCATGGCGGCGCTCTCACTTTTGGCCTTCATCGGCCCCTTCGAGGTCCTGATCCCCTTCATCGTCAAGAACCAGCTCGGTGGCGACGCCGGCACGCTCGGCGTCGTCTTCGGAGCAGCGGGGGTGGGCGCCGTAGTTGCGAGCCTGGTGCTGGGGCAGCGAGGTATCGGCCACCGCCACGTTCTGACGATGTACGTCGCGTGGGGGATGTCGACCCTGTCCCTGATCGGCTTCGCCCTCGCATCGGCGGCCTGGCAGATGGTCGTCATCGCGTTCTATGACGGGCTCTGCGCGACGGTTGGGCTCGTCATCTGGGTGACGCTCATGCACCGACACGTACCGGGCGAGCTCCTTGGCCGGGTGAGCGCGCTGGACTGGCTTGTCTCGATCGGGCTCACCCCCGTCTCGTTCGCGCTCGCGGGTCCGCTGGCAGAGGCGATCGGCATCGATGCGACCCTGATCGGCGCCGGCGTGCTCGCGAGCATCGCCACGTTCGCGTTCCTTGCCGTCCCCGGCCTGCGAGCCCCGGAGCGCTGGAAGGCGGAGCCGGAACCCGCCCCGGCACCTGCCCGCTGATAGGCCGCCGAACTACGATGCCCCGGCCTTGCCGGCCGATGCCTTCTACATCCCCGACGGCGACTCCTACGTCGCCACCGAGCTGACCCGCGGGCCCTGGGACCCCGGCTCCCAGCACGCCGGCCCGCCCGCGGCCCTCATCGGGCGCGAGATCGAGCTGCTGCCATCGGATGCGCCGATGCAGCTGGGGCGGGTGACGTTCGAGATCCTGCGGCCCGTCCCGATCGGGCGGCTGCGTGTCGAGGCGAGCGTGGTGCGCCCCGGCCGAAGCGTCGAGATGGTCGAGGCGACCCTGAGCGCTGACGAGGGCCCGCTCGTCCGAGCGGCGGCGTGGCGCCTGCGTACTGCCGACATGGAGCTTGCGGATGGCCTGGGGAGCCTCGATGGCCCGGGACTTGCCGGTACCACCGAATCGACCCTGCGACCTGGCTTCGCCCCGCCGGGCCCGGATGAGGGTGCTCAGCGCGACTTCTTCGCGACCGGGTCGAGCGTCGGCTACCACACGGCGATGGACTACCGGTTCATCGCGGGCGCATTCCTCGACCGCGGCCCGGCCACGGCGTGGCTGCGCATGCGTCACCCACTGGTCGCCGGGGAACAGCCCTCGCCGCTTCAGCGGGTCCTGACGGCCGCGGACACAGGCAACGGCGTGAGCGCGACCCTCGACTGGGACCGGTACCTCTTCATCAACGTCGACCTCACCGTCCATCTCCATCGCATGCCCGCCGGAGAATGGATCTGCCTGGACGCGATCACGATTCCCGAGCCGAGCGGGATCGGCGTCACCGATACGGCGCTCTACGACGAGGCAGGGCCGATCGGGCGAGCCGCGCAGACCCTCCTCGTCGGGGAGCGAGGTACCGGGTCCTAAGTAGAAACCCGCAGGCCAAATCCGCAATCCGACCCGTTGTCAGGCGGGCTGCGGACCCATAGCCTCGCGCAGGTGAGCGTGAGCAGGGAAGGGTGGCCGGTGGCCACCACGGAAGAGGGGCCTTCGGCCGCGCTCACGCCTGATCCAGGTAGCCTCGAGGCCGTGAGCGAGGAACGCGCCGCCGACCGCGCGGGCGATCCCATCCGGATCGTCCTCGGCGAGGACCACGCCGTGGTGCGAAGCGCGCTTCGAATGCTGCTCGACGCCGAGCCGGACCTGGAGGTGGTTGCCGAGGCGGGCGATGTGGAGGAGACCGTCCGCTACGTGCGCGGCCACCACCCCGACGTGCTCATCCTCGATCTGAACATGCCCGGTGGGCCGAGCCTCAGGGCGGTCCCGGACATCCTCGAAGCCTCCGAGGCCACGCGGGTCGTGGTGCTCACCATGCAGGGTGATCCGGTCTTCGCGCGCGAGGCGATGCAGGCGGGCGTGCTGGGCTACATCCTCAAGGACGCGGCCGACAGCGAGCTCGTCAAGGCGGTTCGACTGGCGTCCATGGGCAAGACGTATCTGCAGCCGGAGCTCGGCGCCCGGCTCGCGGCCGAGCCCTCGGGCCCGCCCGACGACCTCTCCGAGCGCGAGGTCGAGATCCTGCGACTCATCGCCCTCGGCCACACCAACGGCGAGATCGCCGACGCGCTCTACCTGAGCGTCCGGACCGTCGAGTCCCACCGCGCCCACATCCAGCAGAAGCTGCGGATGAGTAAGCGCTCGGAGCTCGTCCGCTACGCGCTCGAGCGCAACCTGCTCGAATCGAACTGAGCCGGCCGCGCGGGCACGAACGCGCGCAGCTCCGTTCCCTCGCCCGCGCGTGAGCTGACCTCGAGCTCCCCGCCGGCGAGCTCGACTCGCTCCCGCATCCCGAGGAGACCGAAGCCGTCGGTGGGCTTCGTGAGGTCGAAGCCCGAGCCATCGTCGCGCACCCGGACGTAGATCTCCCCATGCTGTTCACGCAGCACGAGCCTCACCTGCTCGGCCCCGGCATGCTTAACGACGTTTGTCAGCGCCTCCTGGATCACTCGGTACAAGGCGTTCTCGAGCTCGGGATCGAGGCGCTCGCCGCCGCCCGCTGAGCCCACCTCCACATCCGCCTCGATCTCCAGCTCACCGGCCGCCGCCTGCTGCTCGATCAGCCCCTCGATCGCGGGCACGAGCCCGAGCTCATCGAGCGCCGCCGGCCGCAGCTCCGCGATCAACCCGCGAAGCGCCGTGATCCCCTCTCCCAGCTGGTCGACGGCCTGCTCCACGCTGGTCCGCAGGACGTCCGAGGAGGCGGTGCGAGCGGCCGAGGAGAGGACCACGCGGATGGCTCCCAGCGCCTGAAGCGTGTCGTCGTGGAGCTCGCGCGCCCAGCGCGCCCGTTCGCGCTCGGACGCCTCGATCGAGTGGCGCAGCCGGTCCTCGGCCACGGACTTCGCCGTGGAGACGGCGGTCGCGGCGCTGGCGGCAAACGCGTCGAGCAGGCGCTCGTCCTCCTCATCGAACTCGGGCCCTCCGGCCGCGAGGCGGTCGAAGGCGGCGATCACGCCGAGCGCCCGGCCGCGGAAGTTGAGCGGCACCAGCAGCGCGGCCCTCGCATTAAGCCCAAGCTCCCGCGGAGAGATACCGACCCTGGCGTGGACGTCCGCCACGCGCTCCGGCCTCAGCCCCCGAAGGACGCCTCCCCACGTGGTCCAGCCGATGGTCAGGCGCTCACCGCGGACGTCGCGCTGGAACTCCCCCGCGGTCGCCACCACCTCGAGCTCGTTCTCGTCCTCGAGGAGGATCACCACCGAGCGTGCCTCGACCAGTGCGCGGGCTCGCTTCACGATCGTCGCCAGCACGCGGTCGAGGTTCGTCTCGCCGCCTACGGCGCGGGCGATCTCCGCTGTAGCCTCGAGCCGGGCCACCGCGCGCTCGAGCTGGCGGCGGCGCTCCTCGCTCGAGCTGAACAGGCGCGCGTTCTGGATCGCGATCGCCGCCCACTCGGCGAGAACGAGAGCGGCCTCCTCATCGGCCTCCTCGAACGGCCCGCTGGCCTTCTCGGTGAGGTAGAGGTTGCCGTAGACCTCGCCCCGGATCACGATCGGCACACCGAGGAAGGTCCTCATCTCCGGGTGCCCCGGCGGGAAGCCGAAGGAGCGGGGATGCGCCCCGACGTTGTTCAGGCGAAGGGGCTTCGGCTCCTCGATGAGCAGCCCGAGGACCCCGCGCCCGCGCGGAAGCTCACCGATCGCCTCGCGGGTCTCCTCGTCGATGCCCGCCGTGAGGAAGTTCTCGATGCCACGCCGCTCGTCATCGAGGATGCCAAGCGCCGCGAACCGGGCGCCGGTGATCTCCCGCGCGACCTCGAGGAACTCGCCCAGCACGGCCTCCAGGTCGAGCTTGGAAACGAGCGTGCGACCTACCGCGATGAGCCGTTGCAGCGTCCGCTCGTCGAGCGAGCCGTCGATCTCCCCCGGCACCTGGTCCATGTGATGAATGTAACCCGTCAGGCGCCCGCACGTTCCGCACGTGCCGGCTGTGCAGTCGCGACCGCGAGTAGCTCGCGAAGCGCCGCGGTGACCTCCTCGTGGGCCTCCAGCGGCAGCATGTGTCCCGCTCCCGGGACGACGCGTACCTGGGGCCGGTGGGGCAGCTGGTCGGCGAGCTTGTGCGAGTGGGGAGGAGGGGTCATGCGGTCGGCCTCGCCGGCGATCACGATCGCGGGGACGTCGAGGTGGACGAGGCCGTCGTGGACCTCGAGCCGTGAGAGCGTCCCGCCGCATTCCCCCCTCACGCGACGGTCGCAGGCCCGAACCATCTGCGCGACGAGGGCTACGTCCTCCGCCAGGGCGTGGGGCCCGAAGGCGATCTGCCGGGCGCCCGCCTGGAGCGCCAGCTCCGGAGTGCCCGTGAACGGCGCCTGCGTGCGCAGAAGCGCGCCCTCGAGCAGCTCCTTCACCCCGGCGAGGCGGGCGGGGGCGCGGATCACGAGGCTCTCGCTGATCAGATCTCCGAGGCCCGTGCCGATCATCGCGAGCGCGGAGCAGCGGCGCTTTACGTCGTCGTGATGGCGGTGCGCCCACGCGGCGATCGACATCGCGCCCATCGAGTGACCCGCGAGGACCGCCCGCCCGTCCGGCTCCAGGGTGGCGGCGAGGGTCGCCCGGAGGTCGTCGGCGAAGGCCTCGATCGAGTAGTCGCCGGACGGGGCGAGACCGCTGCGCCCGTGCCCGCGCAGGTCGAACGCGATGATCCGGGCCTCCGGGGCCAGCGCCTCGATCTGGCGATGCCAGAGCTCGATCGAGCACATCCAGGCGTGCACGAGGACGATCGGGGCCCCGTCGTCGGGGCCGAAGGTAGCCACGTGGATCGGAGTCCCGTCGGCGCTCTCGACGGCGAGCGAGCGGCTCTGCGAAAGCGCCGCCCCGGTCGAGCGCGCGAGCGCGCGAGCGTGGCTGGCCCTGGAGGCCAGCCACGCGGCCCCGAGGGCCGCGGTGCCCGCGACGGCGGTGGTGGCGACGGTCTTACCGGCCGAGCTCATCGAGCGACCGGGGCGGGCCGGCGAAGCGCCACGCCGCGTTCCGCTTCGGCGCGGGCCGGACGCGGGTGCGGTTTGGCGGCGAGGGCCAGGCGATGCAGTCCCCAGGTCAAGAGCGCCAGGAAGCCTAGGGTGAGCGCGAGGACAACCGCGTAGGCAACGGCCCACAGCCACCCGGCCGCCGTCTTCTGCTCGCGCTGGAGGATCTCGTGGTCCGCGACGAACGTCCGCGTCGCCCCGTCGCGCGCGGGGACGCCGCGAACCGGGATCGCCGGGTCCCGCGGGAGATACACCGGGATCGCATCGAGCGAGTTGCCCTCGTGCAGGCGCACGAGCGTCTTCCAGTCGCCGGACAGCGGGACCGGCCCAGCGGACGTGTAGCTACCGGGGGAGCCGGCCGGCTCCATGTCCTCAAGGACGAGCCCGCCGCCCTGCCAGGAGATCACCTGGAACCACTCGGGGTCGGAGGCCGCACTGGGCGGGTCGAGCTGAACGCCGACCACACCTTCGCCGTTACCGGCTCGATCGATGGAAACCGTTCCGCGAATTCCCCCGTCCGCCGGCTTGTACAGCGCGTAGCCGACCAACCCGGCGATCGCGAGGGCGCCGAGGCAGGCCGCGGCGCGCAGCGACGCGGTCCGCGGGATCCAATCGGAGGCAAGCCGCGCGCCCATCCAGGCGCCGACCAGGGAGCCGGCGATCGCCATCGCGAGGCCGAGCACCGCTCCCTCCGGGAACAGCGCCTGCGGCCACGGGATCGGCATGAAGACGTGCGACCAACCCCACTCCGCCGCCAGGCCGACCGTGCCGATCAGCCCGCCCGAGAGAATTCCGAACGCCAGAGGTCTCCGCGCGCTCACGAACAACGCGGCGGCCTCGACGAGCAGCGCCTCCGGGACGTAGAGCGGGAAGTGCGGGGTCGACTCTCCGAAGATCGGGCCCACGATGACGGCGATCGCGCCGCGGACGACGAGGAAGAAGACCGCGGCTCCCAGGGCGGCGCCACGGCCCAGCCACACCCGCGCCGCCACCAGCGCCACGCCGCCCGCGAGCATCACGAGCATGGGGGCGAAGACGAAGCGGAACTGCGGGACGCCGAAGTCGAACTCGGCCTGGAAGGTCGAGAGGCCGAGAAGCAGCGCGCCCGTGAGCGAGACGTGGCGGACCCAGCGCGCCCAGTTTCGGCCCCCCTCGGCGCGGCCGGCGGCGGCGTTGGCCCGCCCGCCCTCGACGAGCAGGACGGCGAGGCCGACCAGGGTCATCGACGCGCCTCCGATCAGCATCAGGTGCGTCGGTCCCCACAGGGTCACGTCCTGGCCGAAGAGGCGATGCCACACGTCGTCGAGCGGGAACCCGACCAGGGAGAACGCGCCGCACGCCGCGATCAGCACGCCGCCGAGCGGCGCGTACCAGCCGTCGGCGATGCGGATCGCCGTCGAGCCGGGCCTATCTGAGCCCATGGGCATGACGATGGCGATGTAGCCGGCCGCGAACACTCCGAAGAGCCCGCCGAGGATGAAGTAGTGGGCGGGGTTCGCCAGCGGCCCCTCGTCGCGGCCCTGGTCGATGTGGATCGAGATGTCCCAGAGCATCCCGAACAGCGCCACGATCAGCGAGACGGTGATGATCCCCGCCGGTAGGGCGGCCCACCCGGGAAGGCCCGACTGACGCTCGGCGACCTCGCCGAGGCGCGTGAGGATCGGCAGGCGCCCGGTACGGTGGCCGCGGCCGAGGACAAGCAGGCCGCCGGTGACGATCATCGCCCCGGCCGAGGCGATGATCACCTGATCGATGGCGGCACCCCCGGCGGGGGGTGTTGAGGCGGCGAGCTGGGAAATCGAGGTCATCGGGACTCCTGACGCTGTGATCGCAGACGGTCTTCTCTTCGCCTACCCATTTCGGCGCCCGACGTTACATCAAATGATGTCACATTAAACAGTGATACCTTTCACACAAGCATGGCTACGACGCAGGCTGGGGCGAAGCCGCGGAATGCGGCGGACGAGGGCGGCGTGACGATCGACGAGCTCGCGCGCGAGACCGGCATGTCGGTGCGCAACATCCGCGAGCACCAGGCGCGCGACCTGCTCCCGCCGCCCGAGGTCCGGGCCCGCATCGGCTACTACGGCCCCGAGCACGCCGAACGCCTGCGCCTGATCCGCGAGCTTCAGGCCGAGGGGTTCAACCTGCGCGGGATCAAGCGGCTGCTGGACGACGCCCACGGGGTGACGGACCGGCTCGTCGCCGTGCGCCGCGCTGTCACCGAGCCGTTCGAGACCGAGCAGCCACAGGTCATCACCGCCGAGGAGCTCGAGCAGCGCTTCGGTCCGCAGGAACGCGAGGCCACCGAGCGCGCGGTGAAGCTCGGGGCGTTGGTGCCGCTGGCCGACGGGACGTTCGAGGCGCCTAGCCCCTCGCTCATCGACGCCGCCGAGGAGGTGGTGGGCCGTGGCGTGCCGCTGCGAACCGCGCTCGCGGTGCTCGCCCACATGGAGCGACACTCGAAGGAGGTCGCGCGCAGCTTCGTTCGGCTCTTCCTCGAGGAGGTCTGGCAGCCGTTCGCGGATGCGGGTTACCCCGAGGATCGCTGGGACGAGGTGATCGAATCGGTGGAGCGGCTGCGCCCGATAGCGTCCCAGGCCCTGCTCGCCACTTTCCAGCAAACCATGACCCGCGAGGTCCAGGACGCGTTCGGCAAGGAGCTGGCGCGCTACTCGAAACGCAAATGACCGAGAACGAAGGCGAAAGCAACGCCGTCGTGCGCGGCTTGGCCGCGGCGCTGCGGCCGATCGGCGGGCTGGCGGGCGTCGCGGAGGACATCCGCGACATGACCGGCTATGTACGCAGCATGGCCCGAAACACCGAGACCTTGCCCGACGTCACCAAAACCCTCCACGCGATCCGCGAGCGCACCGAGCGGCTGGATCGCGAGGTCGCGGAGATGCACGCCGCGGTCGAGGAGATGAGAGCGATGCTCGAGCCGCTCGCCGGCCAGCTCGAGAGCGTCTCGAGGATCACCGACCGCCTACCCGGCGGCCGGCGGCGCCGGCGCTCGCAGCCCGAGGCCGACGAGGCCGCCCGGGCCCACGACGCCGAGTAGCCGCGCAGTAGAGTCGCCCCGACTACTACCCGAGGAGGTCGGGATGGGATTCATGGATCGGGTCAAGCAGGCGGCCGAGTCGGCGCAGGCGCAGACAAGCAAGATCGGCGTCGGGGCCTCGGCCGGCCAGATGGACCTGGCTAACCGAGCTCAGAAGCTGATGAAGGAGGGCGTCGATACGCCCGCGCACATCGACTCGATGGAGCCGACGGGCCAGACAGATAAGCCCGGCGGCGCCGAGCATGTGATCAAGGCGACGGTGCGACCTGGGACCGGTGACGCCTACGAGGTGACGTTCAACCAGTACATCTATCCATCGGCCCCGTTCGGGGCCGGCGAGGACGTGACCCTGAAGGTCGCCCCCGACGACCCGAACGAGGTGATGATCTTCGGGAAGGCCTAGCGCCTTCTAGGCGGCCGCTCGCCAGCCGGCGAGCTCGTCGTCGACGGAGAGGCGCCGCATCGCGCGGGCCTCGAGCTCGCGCGCCTTCGCCTGCGTGACGCCCAGCTCGCGCGCGGCGTCGCGCAGCGAGAGCTCGGGCCGGCCGCCGGTGCCGAAGCGCTTCTCGATGATTCGGCGCTCGTCGTCGGGCAGCTTCGAGAGCGCCACGGAGACGGCGTCCTCCTGCTCGCGCTCGAGCAGCTCGTCCTCGACGTCCTCGGTGGCCTCACCGCGGAGCTCGCCCAGCGTGGTCTCCCCGTCGCCGACGGGCGCGTCCAGGCTGGTGGTCACGCGCGTGAGGTCGCGCATCGCCATGACCTCGTCGAGCGGCAGCTTCGCCTTGTCCGCGACCTCCTTGTCGGTCGGGTCGCGGTTCAGCTGCGTCGCCAGCTCGGTGGTGACTCGGTTCACGGTCCGCTCGCGCTGAGCGACGTGCGCGGGAATACGCACGGTGCGGCCGCTGTTGTCGAGACCACGCTGGATCGACTGCTTGATCCAGAGCACGGCGTAGGTGGAGAACTTGTAACCGCGCCGCCAATCGAACTTCTCCGCGGCGCGGATGAGCCCGAGCATGGCCTCCTGGACGAGGTCGCCGAGCGGCAGCCCGTGACCCTGGTAGCGACTCGCGAACTTGATCACCAGGCGCAGGTTGGAGTTGATGAGGCGCTCCTTGGCCTCGAGGTCGCCGCGCTCGATCGCCTGAGCGAGCTCGACCTCCTCGTCGGCCGTGAGCAGCGGGTAGCGCATGGCCTGGTTGATGAAGAGCTGAAGGCTGTCGGTCGTGAACTCGGGCGCCTCGTGGGCACCGCGGAGCTGGCCCCGCCGGCTGGCGGGCGCCTTGGTGTTGTGGTCACCGCGATGGCGGTGGTTGGTCTGGTTGCGCTGGTCAGCAGCGCCCCTCGTGCGAGGCATGATCTCCTTCGGTCCTGAGTGGTACGGGTGAATCGGCCGCCAGCTCCCCCCGGAGCCAGCGGAAAGGGGTCCCTGGCTTCAGAAAGTATAGCACGAATATTTGCGCGTGCAAGGAAGCCTGGAAGCCCAATACACGGCCCGAGCGTGGCGGTTACCCGCCCGAGGGCGGTCTACGCACGCAGCTTGTAGCCGCGTGAGAAGAGGCGGAGGTTGAACGCGAAGATCGCCGCCGTTGCCGCCGTGAGGGCGACGAGCGAAAGGGCGATGTCCGCCTCGCTGAAGCCCAGGAAGCCGTAGCGGACCAGGTTGATCATGTAGTAGACGGGATTGAAATGGGTGAGGGTCTGGAAGGGCTCGGGAAGGAGCGTCGCCGAGTAGAAGACCCCGCCGAGGAAGATCAGCGGCTGAAGCACGAAAGTCTGCGCGATCGCCACGTCGTCGAACTGCTCGGCCCGCACCCCGATCAGCACGCCCAGCTGGGCGAAGAAGAACCCGACCAGGAACAGCCCCGGAAGTAGGACCAGGATGTGGTCCACCGGGAGGTCGACGAGCACGGATGCCGCGGCGAAGGTGAGGACCCCAACGACCAGCCCGCGAATGAAGCCGCCGAGCGAGAACGCCGTCAGGAGCTCGAGCGGGGATGCGGGGGATGACAGTTGGTCCTGGATCGCCCCCTGGAACTTCTGCTGGAGGATCGACGAGGCGTTGTTGGAGAACGCGTTCATCGCCCAGGCCATCATGATCAGGCCGGGGATCACGAAGATGACGTAGTCGATGCCGTGGAGCTTGTCGATGCGCGAGCCGAGCGCAGCCCCGAAGACCGAGATGTAGAGGAACGTCTCGAGCATCGGCGCCCCGATCGTCTGCTTCTTGATCTTCATGAAGCGGTTGACCTCCCGGCGCCACAGCGTCAGGAAGCGGATCTGCGCGGCGCTCACGAGGCGGCGAGCTCCTCGACCCGGGAGCGCGACAGCTCCTGGCGGCCGACCAGCTTCAGGTAGGCGTCCTCGAGGTTGGCGACCCCGTAGCTCCCCGCGAGCTCAGCGGTCGTTCCCTGCGAGACGATCTCGCCCTCGTGGATGAAGGCGATCTTGTCGCACAGCTGCTCCGCCTCCTCCAGGTAGTGCGTGGTGAGCAGGATCGTCGTCCCCTCCTGGTTGATCCGCCGCACGTAATGCCACAGCTCCAGGCGCAGCTCGATGTCTACTCCGGCGGTGGGCTCGTCGAGGATCAATAGCGGCGGGCGGTGCATGAGCGCCCGGGCGAGGATCAGCCGGCGCTTCATCCCGCCGGAGAGCGTGCGGGTGCGCTCGTTGCGCTTTTCGGTGAGCGAGAAGGTCTCAAGGAGCTCCTTCGCTCGCTCTCGCCGCTCGCGCTTGGGCATCCCGAAGTAGCCGGCGTGGTAGTCGAGGGTCTCCTCCACGGTCAAAAACCAATCGAGGTTCAGCTCCTGGGGCGCCAACCCGACGGCCTGGCGGGCCTCCGTGTAGTCGTGAATCGCGTCGTGGCCGAACACGTGGATCGACCCCGCGGTCGGCTGCGCGAGCCCGGTGGTGCAGTGGATCAGCGTCGACTTGCCGGCCCCGTTGGGCCCCAGCAGGCCGAAGAAATCACCCGGCTCGATCTCCAGCGAAACGCACCGCAGCGCCTCGACCCCCGTGGGGTAGCGCTTCACCAGACCCTCGATCTGAAGCGCGTTGCCCCGCTCGGCTGCGGAAAACTCGGCGACCTGCCCGTCGGTGCTCACGGCGGACCAGGGTAGGGGAGCGCCTTTAGCGCCCATTGGCTGCGGCGTAGAGTCGGCACCCGGGGTCAGGCGGGCAAGGAGCGCAGGAATTGGGATTCTTGGACAAGATGAAGCAGGCGGCCGAGGGCGTGCAGGCCCAGACGAGCAAAGTCGGGGTCGGGG
>Ga0126312_10000079_pt1 | contig 40088 bp, 34 predicted proteins | sample Plot104A_FD_92537 | JGI IMG/M metagenome (GOLD analysis project Ga0126312, IMG submission 92537) | Serpentine soil microbial communities from UC McLaughlin Reserve, CA, USA - Plot104A | ecosystem: Environmental > Terrestrial > Soil > Grasslands | place: USA: UC McLaughlin Reserve, Lake County... | reverse complement strand
GCGCCGCCACGCTCGAGGCGTGGCAGAGCCGCGTGCAGTGGTCGACGTTGTTGGTGCCGAAGCCCGCCCGGATCAGCTTCTGGAAGAGGTAGGCCTCCTCGTTGGAGCACTTGGCAGAGCCGAACCCGGCGATGGCGCCCGGTCCGCCGTCGGCGTGGATCTCCTTCAGCCGCCTGCCCGTGAGGTCGAGAGCCTCCTCCCAGCTCGCCTCGCGGAAGTGCGGCAGCACCTCGTCGTAGTCGACCAGCCCGCCGGGCTTGCGTCGGCCGCGGCCATCGCCCCTGACGTCCGAGGAGAGCGCGCCCTTGGGGTAGGAGCTCTCGCGACGGATGAGCGGCACGGTCAGTCGCTGCGGGGACTGGGCGTAGTCCCAGCCGTAGCGGCCCTTGACACACAGCCTCCGCTGCGAGCCCGGCTGTTCACGGCCGTCCGCGAACGAGATCGCGTTTCGCCCGCGGTCGACCTGGTAGGTGAGCGCGCAGCCAATGCCGCAGTAGGGGCAGACCGTGTCCACCTGGTCGAGCTCGGTGCGGGGCCGGATCGGGACGTCCCTGATCGGCTTGTTGACGATGGCGCCGGTGGGGCACGCTGCCACGCACTCCCCGCAGGTCACGCACGACGACTCGCCCATGGGGTCGTTCAGGTCGAAGGCGATCCGCGCGGTGTAGCCCTTCCCGGAGCGGCCGATGACGTCGTTTCCCTGGATGTCGTCGCAGGCCCTGACGCAGCGGTCGCAGAGGATGCAGGCGTCGTGGTTGACCGAGATGACGGGGTTGGAGTGGTCCTCCCCGCGGCCGGCGCCGAGGGGAAGCCCGTCCTCGCGCTGGAGGCCGTACCGGCGCGCGAGCTCCAGCAGCTCGTTGTCCGCGGTCGTCGTCTCCTTCGGATCGCTCTCCGGAGGTGGCTGATCGGAGAGCAGGAGCTGCGTAAGCGTCGTGCGACGCTGCTCCACCTCGGGCGTCGCCGTCCGAACCTCCATCCCCTCCTCGCAGGGGCGGACACAGGCGGCGGCGTAAACCCGCGCTCCCACGTCAACGACGCACATGCGGCAGACCCCGACGGGGTCGTAGCGCTCGTCGTGACAGAGCGCCGGGATCTCGATCCCGGCCTCCTTCGCGGCCTCCCAGATCGTCGCGCCCTCGGGCGCCGTGACCTCGCGACCGTCGATCGTCAGCGTGACGGTGCGCGTGGCTGGAGGTGCGGTGACAGCCACTGTCTCATCGTACCGCGAAGAGGTTCAGGCTCAGCTCAGCCTGCGTGTCCGGCAGCGGCCGGCCGTCGGCGGCGAGCCCGCGGCGCTCGTAGTAGCTGTCGATCATCCCCCGAAGCCGCTCCGGGCTGAGGGTCGCCTCGCGGCCGGACGAGAGCTCGAGCGGCTCGCCGAGGAAGCGCTCGGGAAGCCAGTCCTCCGCGCGCGTCCAACCCTCGCGCAGGTTGTATAGGCGCTTCGCGACGACGATCCGGCGGGCCGTGCGGCGCAGCTCGTCGCCGGTGACGTCCCAGCCGGTGACCGGGGCCAGGAGCTCGGCCCAATCCGGGAAGGGGTCCTCGAACACTCCGCGCAGGAACTTGCAGAGGATCAGCGAGTCCATGATGGCCGCCCGGTCCTCCGTCTCGATGGCGGCCGCGGCGTGGCGCTCGCCGCCGGTCAGCCGGTCGAGGTCGCCGGAAAGGTCGGCCTCATAGGCGCCGGAGCGGTTGTGGTCGGCCCCGCGGGCGTTCACGGCGAGCCCCAGGGCCATGGCCTGGAGCGTCCGCGGCTCATAGCCCGGGAGCTCCAGGCCCTTGACCTGGGGCGCAAAGGCCTCGGCCCCGCCGCCGACCGCTGCGCCCGCGCGCCGGGAGCCCTCGGCCAGGAGGTCGCCGAGCCCCTCGCGGGCGCCGATCTCCTCCAGGGCGCGGAGCATCGAGGCGGCGTCGCCGAACCGGAGCCAGGGTGCGTCGATCAGGCCGCGCTCGGCGCACTCCATCGCCCAGGCGATCGTGCCGCCGGCTGAGATCGTGTCGACGCCGAGCTCGTCGCAGCGCGCGCTTGCGGCGAGCACCGAGTCCGGGTCGGAGACGCCGCAGAGCGGACCGAGGGCGAAGACGTTCTCGTACTCGACCCGAGCCTGCTTACCGCCGGGAGCCCTGTAGATGTGCTCGCAGCCGATCGAGCAGGACGCACAGTAGTCGCGCGCCACGTGACGGAGCTCGTGCAGCTCCTCGGCGGCCAGCCGCGGCGCCTCGTCGAAGGCGGCGGCCTGGAAGTTGCGAGTGGGAAGGGTCGAGATCGCGTTGAAGGAGAGGAGGTTCGCGAGGGTGCCGAGCTCGCGGTACTTCGCAGTGGCCGGGCCGAACGAACGGGCGCGAAGGTCGCGGGCGGCCGCCAGCACGGCGCCGGGGTCGGCGAGCGGGGCCTTGCCGCCGGCGCTGCGGACAGCCACGGCTTTTAGCTGCTTGCCGCCCAGCACCGCGCCGAGCCCTCCACGGCCGGCGTGTCGGCCGTCGTGCGAGACGGTGGCGTAGCGAACGAGCCGCTCGCCCGCCGGGCCGATCGCGGCGACGCGCCAGGCGGGCCCGTGGCGCTTGCGCAGCCTCGCCTCGGCCTCGGCGGCGGGCAGTCCCCAGAGCTCGCCTGCCGGCTCGATCCGCGCCCCCTCGCCGTCGATCAGCAATACCGAGGGCTGGGCGCAGGCCCCGCGGATCACCAGGGCATCGTTTCCCGTCAGCTTGCCGGCGATCGCGAAGTGGCTGGAGGCGAGGGCGTCGTTGAGGAGCCCGGTGAGCGGCGACTTCGAGACGACGGCGAACTTGGCGCTGGTCGTGAGCGGCGTCCCGACGAGCGGGGAGAAGACGAACGCGAGCGGCGCCTCGGGGGCGAGCGGGTCGACGCGCGCCGGGGCAAGCTGGTGCATGAGCCACGCGCCCAGACCGGCGCCGCCGATGCACCCTCGAAGGACGGACGAGGGCAGGTCGAGCGTCTCCGTGGAGCCGTCCGTGACGTCGACGATCAGGGCGCGGCCGAAGTAGCCGCCGGGGGCGCCGCCCGCCTTCATCGCGGGCTCAACCTCCCGCGTCCGCGGCCAGGAAGGCGACGGTGTCGCCGGCGGCCAGCGGGAACTCGGGGTCGCGAGTGATCTGCTCGCCGTTCAGCGCTGCCACGACGTGGCGATCGAGGGAGACGCCCGCGGCCGCCGCTGCGGCGGCGAGCGTCGCGGCCCGCAGTGCAAGCGGCTCCCGGCCGGCGGCCTGCGCCAGCGTTCCAAATCGCCGCACGGTCACCGCAGGCGCGGCTCGCGCGCGCGCGCGCTCGTATTCGCCTGGATCGTTCACGTTCATCAAGGAGAGCAGGTCCGGGTCGGCGCGTGCGAGCGCCCCGTTCCGCAGGAGCTCCTGCTCGTCGAGCTCGCGCACCCGGCAGCGCTCGAACAGGAAGGCCGGCCGCATCCGATCGAGCGCGATCAGCTCATCGACGTCGGCGAGCAGCGAGGTGCGGTACGCGGCGGCCAGCGGGTGCCTGAACCCATGCGCGACCGGGAGGGCGACATCCACCTCCTCACGCTGCGCGGCGCCGAGCACCCACGCGACGAAGGCCGGGTGCAGCAGGGGGACGTCCGTTGAGGAGACGTAGGCCAGCTCGGCTTCCGACGCGACGGCGGTCAGCCCTGCGGCGAGTCCCTGCAGCGGTCCTCGTCCTTCGCGGGCGTCCTCGACGACTCGGACCTCCGGGGGAAGCTGGGGCAGCTCCTGGCCGGGAGCGCGCACGATCACCACCGGCCCGGAGGTCGCCCGGCCAACGATCCCGGCGATCCTGTGCAGGAGGGTGGACCCGTGCCACTCGAGGCCGGCCTTCGGCCGGCCCATGCGGGTTGAGCGCCCACCTGCCAGGACGACGCCCGCGGTGCGCGCGGGCCCGCCCGGCCGCCCGTCAGCGGCCTCGCGTCGCGACCCACCCGCCGGCTCGCGCCGCGACCCACCCGCCCGAGGCGGGCCGGGAGCATAAGTGTCGCTCTGCGGACGCATGTCAGCCGCCGATCGAGTGTACCTATTTGTTCGCTGGCGCAGTGGGCGCACGCGCCGGCGCTAGCGCTGTACCGCCACACTTGTCACCTTGCCCGTGTTCGCGTCCACGCGAACGACCGCCAGCTGGGCGAAGGTGTCCTGCTGCTTGCGGGGGATCGACAGCGACACGATCCAGAACGGGTGCGATCCGAGCCCCTGCCGCAAGAGGCGGACCTGGACGCGCGTCGGATTGAAGTCGATCCGGCGCTGCGCCTTCGTGATCGCCTCGGTCTTGGTCAGGCGAATCTGCGACTGCTGGCAGCTTCGTGACGCGACGAACGTGACCGCTATCAGTCCCGCTATGGCGCCCACGCGCAGCCAGCGCGGCCCGCTGAGCCGGCCCCGCATGCGCAGGGGAGCGGCCATCGCCTCCATGCCCTCCCGGGGGGAGGCGCGTCCGTCGCCGCTTAGCTCTCCGGTGGCCTCAGACGGTGGGACGGAACTCGTTCCCGATGTTCGTGAACAGGACGATCACGAGCACCACGATGGCACAGATGATCGAGATCGCCAGCACGGCGTACTCGAAGGACTTCTTGTGCGTCTGAAGTGGTGGGAACTCGATCTGGCGACTTCTGCGACCGTGGTAAGCCATCTGTGCCTCCTAGAGCGGCGTCCGGTCCCCGGGGACGGGGCCGCTGTCCCCGCCGAGGGCATTGCGGGCGGCGTACCTGATCAGGGTCCTGTTCTCCACGATGATCCACGCGATGAACGCGGCCACCATCACCGCCGCCCCGATCCCGATCAGGAAGTAGTACTGAGTGGTCGCGGCCGTGCCGCCCTCCCCGTAGGTGGACCCGTGCCCGAAAGTCATGAACCCGGCGCAGTCCTTGTAGTTCGCCTGGAGGATGAAGTCGGCGGCGTCGTCGGCCGGCTTCGCCCCCTCGACGTGGGTGATGCAGCCGGGTGCGCTGTCGATGATCAGCGGCATCGCGCGTCCTTACCTCCTCGCCTGCTCCGCGATGCGCTCGCGCGCCTCGCCTAGGATCAGCGCGTCCGCCTCGACATGCGATCCGTCCGGCTCCACCAGGATCTCGGGCCTGTGCGGAATCTCCGGGAAGTAGATGTCGGGCGCGTACTCGATCGTGTCGAGCCCGGCGATCTCCACCTCTGGCGGCACGCGCAGGACGTTCAGCTTCTTCAGCACCCAGGCAGAGACCCAGCCGGTGAGGAAGCCGAGCGGCACGAACGTCGCCACGCCGAGCAGCTGCCCCCAGATGCTGGTGTCGACGTTGTTGACCCCGGTCGGATAGCCGGCCGCGAAGACACCCACCCAGATGATCCCCAGGAAGCCTGAGACGCCGTGCACCGCCACCGCGCCGACGACGTCGTCCACGCGCATCTTCCGCTCTATCCAGGTGCCGGCCCAGTAGGCCATCGGGCCGGTGATCATCGCGATCAGGTAGCCGAGGACGGGCGCGTAGATGTCCGCCCCGGCCGACACCCCGATCACGCCCGCCAGCCCGCCGGAGACCGTCCAGAACGGGTCGCCGCGACTCGCGAAGTACGTGCCGGTGAAGCCCCCCGCGAAGCCCATCGTGATGATCATCGCGATCGACCCGAGCGTGGTCGGACTCAGGTAGATGTTCGCCCAGCCGGGGAACGACGTCGAAGCGATCACGAGGCACGCCGCGTAGAAGGCGTAGAAGCCGGTGAAGATCAGCATCAGGCCCATGAGCGTGAGATGCAGGTTCTGTGGCCTGAACGTGCGGGCCAGTCCGTCGCGGGTGTACTTGCCTATTCGAGGCCCGAGCTGGAAGAGCACGCCGAGGGTGAAGGCGCCGGCCACGCCGTGCACCACGGCCGAGGCGATCGAGTCGTGGAAGCCGAAGCGCAGCGTCATCCAGCCGCCGGCGCTCCAGCCCCACGCCGCGTCGAGGATCCAGACGACCGAGCCGAGCATCGCGGCGAGGATCAGGTAGGCGGAGAGCCGCACGCGCTCGAGCAGCGCGCCCGACATGATGGAAGCCGTCGTCCACGAGAACAGCAGGAAGGCCAGGAAGAAGACGAGGTTGATGTTGTTCGTGAGGTTGGAGGCGAACGTGTCGCTCCAAGGGATCCCGCCCTGGCAGGCGATGCTCGTGAAGTCGCTCGAGTTGGGCCCGATCGGCGGGAAGCCGGGCTGGTTGCAGTTGTAGATCCACCAGCCGAAGTAGTAGAAGGTCGGCGTGACCGCGGCGATCGTGAGGATGTTCTTCATCGCCGTCGCGATCACGTTCTTGCGACGCGCCACGCCGGCCTCGTAGGACATGAAGCCCACGTGGATCAGCCACATGAGCACGACGGTCCAGAAGTAGAACTGCTCGCCGAGGATCGCGCTGTCGAGCGTCTGCGACTTCGCGCTGGCCGCGTCCTTCAGGCTCCCAACCTGCGCAAGAACGAAGTTGAACATGCCCACGCGGACCGTATCCCTGCGCGCCAGACCGGTGCAATGGGATTCCGCACAGGTCTCGCGTTGTGGGAGTGTTAGATGTGCACATAGGGCGACTGCGTGAGCGCAGTTACGATTGCCGCGACGGAAAGGAAGGCTCGTGTGACGGTCTCCCCGGTGACCGACGGCGGTGACGCGCTAAGCCGCGCGCGCCGCGAGAACGAGACGCTGTACGCGGTCATCAAGACGGTCTCGTCGTCGCTGTCGATCCAGCGGGTGCTCGGCGGGATCGTCGACATCGCCACCGACGCGACCGGCTGCCACGCCTGCTTCGTCTACTTCGTCGAGTCCGGCGGCCTCGTCCTGCGCGCCGCGTCGCCGCGCTATTCGCACCTCGTCGGCGCCGTCCGGATGAGCCTGGACGAGGGACTCACCGGCTGGGTGGCGCGAACGAAGACGCCCGAGTTCATACGCGAGCGGGCGCTCGAGGACCCGCGGATGAAGTACGTGCCCGAGCTGGAAGAGGAGCGCTTCCAGTCGATGATCGCCGTGCCGATCCTCGCGCGGGCCGGCCGCGTGATCGGCGTGATCGTGCTTCATACGGAGGCGCCAGGCGAGTTCGACGACGACGTCCTCAACTTCCTGGTCCACACCGCGTCGCTCGTCGCGGGCGCGATCGAGAACGCTCAGCTCTACGAGGAGACGCGGCGGCGCGTCGACGCGCTCACGACGCTGACGGAGCTCAGCCACTCCCTGGCCGAAGTCACCATGCGCGAGGAGCTGTACGACGTCGTGACTCGGGGCGCGCGGCAACTGCTGGGCGCGGACGCCTGTCAGATCTGGCGCCTGGACCTCGCGGCAGACGAGCTGATGCTCGCAGGCTCCGATCCGGCCGACGCGATCGAGCCGAGCGCGCGCTCCGGACGCGCAGGGCTGCTGCTCGACTTCATGCGCCGTGACACCGGCGGACGCTCCCGAGAGCGCGGGGTGGGGGTCCTCCGGCCGCATTCGAACGACGACAGCCTGCTGGTGGCCCCGCTCGTCGCCGGCGAGGAGCAGCTCGGGATCCTCTGTTGCCTCGCGACCGGCCACCCGTTCTCCGAGGAGGATGCAGAGCTGCTGCGCGCGGTCGCGTACCAGACGGCCGTCGGTCTGAAGAAGGCGGAGCTGATCGAGCGCCTGACGGCGGAGAACATCGTCAAGGACATGTTCGAGGCGCTCGAGGCGGGCGCGGTCGAGACCGCGCAGGCGAAGGCGGCCGACGCCCGCTGCGACCTCGGCCGTCCGCATGTCTTCCTCCACGCGGAGCGCGCGCCCGGGAAGCCGGACGGGCTGCCGTGGCCCGAGCTCGCAGCGCACGTGCAGGCACGCCTCGGTCGCCTCTACCCGCGCGCCTTCTTCGACGCTCGCCACGACGGCCTGCGGGGTCTCATTCCGCTGCCGGCCGACGAGCCGGGCGCGGCGGAACGGCTCTGGCGCGATTGCGACGCGCTCGGCCGCGAAGAGGGCTTGGGGGTCGGGCTCAGCGACATCGACCGCGGCGCCGCGGGCGCCCGGCGCAGGATGCGTGAGGCTGCGGACGCGACGATCATCGGGCGGTCGCTCGCGGCGGACGGGGGCGCGGTCTCCTACGAGCAGCTCGGCGCCTACCGGTACCTCGTGCATCTCGAGCTGGACGAGGCGCCTCACGACCGGTACGGGCACGCGGTCGAGGAGCTCGTCGAGTACGACCGGCGGCGCAAGGCGGAGCTCGTCGAGACGCTCGAGCGGTTCCTGTCGGTCCGCTGCAGCGTCGCGGCGAGCGCGCGCTCGCTCTACATACACCCGAACACGGTGCGGCAGCGCCTCGAGCGGATCGAGCGGATCACCGGGCTCGATCTGCGCAAGGAGGACCTGCTGTCGCTCGAGCTCGCGCTCAAGGTCGCTCGGCTCCATCGCGCGCGCGGGGAGTAGCAGCGCGTGCCGCCGGGACTCGCGCCCGAGGAGCGCGTGCGGCTACGCCTCGCGCCGGCGGCGATGAAAGGCGAGCCAGATCCTGAACGCCGCGTACCCGAACAGGTTCGTCAGCAGCACGAGCAGCACCCACCAGGCCTTGTAGAGGACCGGCAGGTCCTCCCGCCACAGCTCCATCCCGGTGAGGTAGACCAGGATGAGGAGCGCGATCAGCAGGATCGGCGGCACCTGGCCGGTGAAGACGAACAGGATCATCGGCGCGCCCACCATATAAGGGGGTTCCCCTGACGATCCGGGCGAAGCTCTACGCCGCGATCGTCCTGACGATCCTCGGCCCGCTCGCCACGACGGCGGTTGCGCTCCAGGCGATGGGCGATCTCGGCGACCACTTCGACGAGGTCCACGATCGCGGCGTCCACGAGTCGATCGCGCTCCAGCTGAAGTTCGGCGTGACCGACGTGAACGGCTGGCAGACCGCGTACGGCTACGACCGTGGGCGCTCTCGACCCATCTTCGAGCGATCGGTCGCCACCCTCCGGCGCGAGCTCCGGGACGCCGATCGGACGTTCACCGACCGGCGCGAGCGTGCGTTGCTCCGCGACCTGCGGAGCGAGCTCGCGGGCTTCATGCGCCTCGACGCCGTCGCCTACAAGGCGCTGCGCACGGGGCGGGAGGGCGTCACCCGGCGGATCTTCCTCGGCCCGGAGATCGACCGTTTCGAGCAGATGGCGGAGACGGCCGAGGAGCTCGCCGCCTACGAGCGGCGCAGCGGCGCCGTTACGGAGAAAGCGTTCGACGACGCCCGCGACGACGGGCGCCGACGCCTTATCGCGGTGGCGCTCGGGGCGGGTGTGGTGATCGTGCTGCTGCTCGTCACCGCAAGCGACGTCGCGCGCATGGCGCTCGAGCGGGAGCGCCACGTGCGCGGCGAGGCCTCCGGCTCGAGCGCCGACTGACCGCCGCCATGACCGATGACGTCATCCTCACGCTCAGCATCCTTCTCGGAGCGGCGCTCGCCGCTCGCTTCATCGCGAGCCTGCTCCCCGTCCCCGAGATCCTTGTGCTCGTGGCGGTCGGAGCGCTGCTCGGCAACTCCTCGCTCGACGTGATCGACGTCCCGCTCGACTCGCTCGGCGCGCAGCTGCTGTTCACGCTCGGCGTGTCCCTGATCCTCTTCTATGGCGGTCTCAACCTGTCGGTGTCGGTGCTGGGGCGCGTCTGGGTCGGGCTCGGCCTGCTGGTGGTGCCGGGCGTGGTCCTCACCGCGCTCATCACCGGTCTGGCCGCGCACGCGGTCTTCGACATCCCGTGGTCGGCCGCGCTGCTCATGGGCGCGGTGCTGTCGCCCACCGACCCGGCCATCCTGATTCCGCTGTTCATCGGCTCGCGACTGCGACCGAAGGTCGCCCAGACGGTGGTCGCCGAGTCCGCCTTCAACGACCCGACCGGCGCGGCCCTCGCTCTCGCAATGGCCGGCGTCCTCTTGAGCGGCGGAAGCTCCTTCGCCGACCCGGCGGGCGACTTCCTGGTCGACCTCCTCATCAGCACCGTGATCGGGGCGGTCGCCGGGATCGGGCTGGCCGCCGTGATCTCGAGCCATCGGCCCGGAATCTGGCGGGAGTCCTCTGCCCTGGCCGTCCTCACCGTGGTGACGATCAGCTTCTTCTCGCTCGACTCGGCGGGCGGAAGCGGCTACCTCGGCGCGTTCCTCGCCGGCCTGATCGTGGGCAACATGGAGCACCTCGGGATGGCCATGCACTCCCAGCACGAGCGCGAGATGCGCGACTTCGCGTACAACACGGCAGATCTCGTCACCCTGTTCGTGTTCGTCGTGCTGGGCGCGAACATCCCCTTCGAGGTGCTGGGGGACAACCTGCTCCCCTCGCTGGCCGTGCTCGCGACCCTGATGCTCGTTGCGCGGCCGGTGACCGTGCTCGCCTGCGCCCTGCCCGACCGAGGGGCGTGCTGGACGCCGCGCGAGCTCGCCTTCCTCTGCTGGACCCGGGAGACCGGCGTGGTGCCCGCGGCGCTCGTGGGGGTGCTGGCCGGGCTCGGCGTTCCGAACGGAGACCTCTACGCGAGCGTGGTCGCCCTGGCGATCCTGCTCACGCTGGTCCTGCAGGCGCTCCCGGCGCGCTGGCTGGCGGGCCGCCTCGGACTGCTCGACGGAAAACAGGTGCTGCCGGAGCCGGAGGCCGCGGGGCAAGAGGCGGCCTGACGGGCGACAAGGGGCTCAGCCGAGCGCCGAACGCCCGGCGGCGATCGGCCGCTGAGTCCTGAGAGCCGCTCAGCCCGTCAGAACAGCTGGAGGTAGCGGTCGAGCTCCCACTGGGTGACCCGGTTGTGCCACTCGCGGAACTCGCGTTGCTTGACGCGCACGAAGTAGTCGACGTAGTCCTCGCGTGGGGTCGTACCGAGCGCCGCGCGGAGCACGTCGTCGCGCTCGAGCTCGCGCGTTGCGTCGAGCAGGGTGGGGGGCAGGAGCTCGACGCCGAGGTCGGCCCGCTGCTCGTCGGTCAGCTCGTGGAGGTTGAGCTCGGTCGTCGGCTCGCCCGGATCGAGCTCGCGCTCGATGCCGTCCAGTCCGGCGGCGAGCGTCACGGCGGCGCCCAGGTACGGGTTGCAGGAGCCGTCGACGGTGCGGTCCTCCACGCGACCGGCGTCGGGCACACGCAGCATCTGCGTGCGGTTGTTGTAGCCATAGCTCACGTAGACGGGCGCCCAGCTGGAGCCGCTGCGGGTGCCGAGCACCAGGCGCTTGTAGGAGCTGACCGTCGGGGCCGTCACAGCGATGTACGCCTTGGCGTGCTCCTTCAGGCCGCCGATGAAGTGGTAGGCGGCCTTCGTCAGCCCCATGCCGTGTGGATCGTCGGCGGGGTCGGTCTCGAAGAGGTTCTCGCCGTCGCGCCAGAGGCTCATGTGGAAGTGGCAGCCGTTCCCGGTGAGGTTGTCGAACGGCTTCGGCATGAAGGTCGCGAGCAGGCCGCGCTCCTGGGCGAGCGACTCGACCATGTAGCGGAAGAAGATCGCTCGATCGCAGGTGGTCAGGGCGTCGGCGAAGTCGAAGTTCTGCTCGAACTGGCCGTTCGCGTCCTCGTGGTCGGTGGCGTAGTTGTTCCAGCCGAGCGCGGTGATGTTGCGCGCGATGTCCGAGACGAAGTCGAGGCTGCGGGTCAGGCCGCGCATGTCGTAGCAGGGCTGGTCGAGGGTGTCGAGCTTGTCGGCCAGCTCGATCGAGCCGTCCTCGCGCTGGCGGACGAGGAAGTACTCGAGCTCGCAGCCCAGCATGAACTCGTATCCGAGCGACCGCGCCCGCTCGAGCTGCCTGCGCAGGATGGTGCGCGGGCAGTAGGGCCACTCCTCGCCCTCGACGTGGACGTCACAGGCGAACCGCGCCACGTTCGGCCTCCAGGGAAGCGGTGTGAGCGAGCGGACGTCCGGCATGGCGGCGAGGTCAGGGTCGTGCGGGGCCTGGCCGATCTCGCCCGCCGCGAAGCCCGCGAAGCCGGCGCCGTCGCTCAGCAGCCCGTCGAGGTGGGTGGCCGGGACGAGCTTGGCGTTCGGCTTCCCGTGCATCTCCACGAACTGCGCAAAGAGGAACTCGACGCCGTTCTCACGGATGTAGCGCTCCGCCTCCTCGACCGATGTCGGCGCAGTGAAGTGCTGGTCGGTCACCCGGCCAGCAAACTACTCGCTTCCCCCGGCCATGGCCAATGTGCTCGGGCTACATCTTTCGCCATCAGAGAGTGTGGGCAGCGAACAGTGTCGGAACCGCACATACGCCCGGAGCGAATTGCTTGCCACCCGCCCATGGGTGTTCACAGGAGCGGACCCTAGACTCGTCGTCAAGGCCATGTGTGGAATCGCCGGACTGTTCTCGAAGTCGCTCGACGTGAGCGGGGCCCTCGGTGGGCACCTGGGGGATATGCTCCTCCAGCTGAGCGATCGCGGGCCGGACAGCGCCGGGGTGGCGATCTACCGTGACCCGGCCCCGATCGGCGCCTCCAAGGTCTGCTTGTTCGCGGAGGAGGGGAACGACTGGGCGGCGCTCGGCGAATCGCTCGCGGACGAGCTCGGCGCGGGGGAGCCGGAGCTGCGGGCGAGCCACGCCGTGTTCGTCGTAGAGGCCGACGCCCACGAGGCGCAGGCTTGGCTCCGCGACCGTCACCCGGAGCTGCGGGTGATGAGCGCCGGGCAGACGATCGAGATCTACAAGGAGGCCGGGCCGCCGCGCGAGTTCATCGAGCGCTTCGCGCTGGGCGACATGCAGGGAAGCCACGCCCTGGGGCACACGCGAATGGCCACCGAGAGCCGGGTCACGACCGAGCACTCGCACCCGTTCTCGACCGGACTGGACCTCTGCCTCGTCCACAACGGGTCGCTGTCGAACCACAACCGGCTGCGGCAACGCTTGCGTCGCGAAGGGATCGAGTTCCAGACCGACAACGACACCGAGGTTGCGGCCGGCTACCTCACCTGGCGCCTGCGCGAGGGCGCCTCGCTCGAGCAGGCGCTCGAGGGCTGCCTCGAGGACCTGGACGGCTTCTACACCTTCGCCGTCGGGACGGCCGACGGGTTCGCGGTGCTGCGCGACCCGATCGCGTGCAAGCCGGCCGTGATGGCCGAGACCGACGACTGGGTGGCGATGGCCTCCGAGTACCGCGCGATCGCCGTGCTTCCCGGCGCAGCGGGCGCGACGATGTGGGAGCCCGAGCCGGGCAGGGTCTACAGCTGGGAGCGGGCTCGGGTCTGATGTCCCGTTCGGGCGGCGGGCTCGAGGCGGAGGAAGTCGACCTCGCGCGCACGCCCCTTCGAGAGCTGAACGCGGAGCTGCACGCTCTCGGCGACGACGACCGGCGGCGCTGGCGGGTGCTCAACCCGCGCGGGGCGCACGCCGTGGCGGCCGGGATAGACGCGCCGGTCGAGGTCGAGATCGATGGTCATGCCGGCTATTACTGCGCCGGGATGAACAAGCGGGCCACCGTGCGGGTGCGCGGCAACAGCGGCGTCGGGCTCGCGGAGAACATCATGTCCGGGACGGTGATCGTGGAGGGCAACGCCAGCCAGTCCGCCGGCGCGACGGGGCACGGCGGCCTGGTCCTGATCAGGGGCAATGCGTCGGCTCGCTGCGGGATCTCGATGAAGGGCGTGGACATCGTGGTGCAGGGCTCGGTCGGCCATCTGAGCGCGTTCATGGCCCAGAAGGGCCGGCTCGTCGTCTGCGGCGACGCCGGCGAGGCGCTCGGGGACTCGATCTACGAGGCGCGCCTCTATGTCCGCGGGGAGGTCGAGAGCCTGGGCGCCGACTGCGTCGAGAAGGAGATGCGCGACGAGCACCTCGCCGAGCTCCGGGACCTGCTCCAGCGCGCAGAGGTCGAGGACTGCTCCCCGGAGGACTTCCGGCGCTACGGGTCGGCCCGGCGCCTCTACAACTACGAGATCGACGACGCGGGGACGTACTGATGACCGAGCTCGAGGCCCGCTGCGAGGTCTGTCGATGACCGCGTACGGCCGTTCCGGCGAGGCCCGACGATGACCGAGTTCGACGCTCTCGGCCATGCTCGCGACGCGGTCGAGCGCCGCGCCGCGCAGCGCGGCTGGCGACCGGGGATGCGGGAGTCGGCTCTCTTCGATCGCGACGCGATCCACGAGATCCAGCGCGCGGCGCGCGAGGGGATCTACGACATCCGCGGCTTCGGGGCCAAGCGCCAGGTGCCGCACTTCGACGACCTGCTCTTCCTCGGGGCCAGCATGTCCCGCTACCCCCTCGAGGGGTACCGGGAGCGCTGCGACACGGACGTCGCGCTCGGCACGAGGCAGGCCTCGAAGCCGATCGAGCTGGCGATCCCGATCACGATCGCCGGTATGAGCTTCGGTGCGCTGTCGGCGCCCGCGAAGGAGGCGCTCGGCCGCGGCGCGAGCGCCACGGGGACGAGCACCACCACGGGAGATGGCGGCATGACGCCGGAGGAGCGCGAGCACTCGAAGCTGCTCGTCTATCAGCTGCTGCCCTCCCGCTACGGGATGAACCCCGACGACCTGCGCCGGGCCGACGCCATCGAGATCGTCGTCGGACAGGGAGCGAAGCCGGGCGGTGGGGGCGTGCTGCTCGGGCAGAAGGTCTCCGACCGCGTCGCCGACATGCGCGATCTGCCGACCGGAATCGACCAGCGCAGCGCCTGCCGTCATCCCGACTGGACCGGGCCGGACGACCTCGAGATCAAGATCCACGAGCTGCGCGAGATCACCGATTGGGAGAAGCCGATCTTCGTGAAGGTGGGCGCCACGCGGCCGTACTTCGACGTTGCGCTGGCGGTGAAGTCGGGCGCCGACGTGGTCGTGCTCGACGGCATGCAGGGTGGGACCGCCGCGACGCAGGAAGTCTTCATCGAGCACGTCGGCATCCCGACCCTGGCCGCCATCCCGCCCGCTGTCGAAGCGCTCCAGGACCTCGGCATGCACCGCGAGGTGCAGCTGGTGGTGTCGGGCGGCATCAGGAGCGGGGCCGACGTGGCGAAGGCCCTCGCCCTCGGCGCCGACGCGGCCTCGATCGGGGTGGCCGCGATCGTCGCGATCGGCGACAACTCGCCCGAGCTGGAGGACGGCTACGCCGAGCTGGGCACGTCGGCGGGCTTCTACGACGACTGGCACGAGGGTCGCGATCCCGCGGGGATCTCGACCCAGGACGACGCTCTCGCCGCCCGCTTCGACCCCCACCTCGGCGGCCGCCGCCTCGCGAACTACCTTCGGACTATGGTCCTCGAGGCGCAGACGATCGCGCGCGCCTGCGGGAAGTCGCACGTGCTCAATCTGGAGCCCGAGGACCTGGTGGCGTTGACCGTGGAGGCGGCTGCGATGGCGCGCGTGCCGCTCGCGGGGACGGGCTGGGTTCCAGGCGCTGCCGCCCCATCCGGCCCCCAGCCTCCAGCCACCACCGGTTGATGCTTGTACCTATTTGTTTAAGATCGTCCTGAGGCGGCCTCTGTGTCCTACGTCCTGACCTGTCCCAACTGCGGCCCGCGCGAGGTGACCGATTTCGGGTTCGGTGGCGAGGTGAACCCGCGCCCGCGCACGACTCCGTCGCTGCGCGAGCTCGGCGCCTACAACTACTTCCGCCGGAACGTCGCGGGTGTGCAGCGCGAGTGGTGGTGCCACCGCTCGGGCTGCGGCGCCTGGTTCATCGCCGAGCGCGACACGCGGACCAACGAGGTGTCGTTCACGGGCGTGCCAGCCGAGGGGGACACCTCGGAGTGACCCGGCTGCCGGGGCAGCGCGGCGAGCGGATCGACCGCACCCGAGAGTTGAGCTTCACGTTCGACGGCCGGCAGGTCGGGGCGCTCGAGGGCGACACGATCGGGTCCGCGCTCTACGCGGCCGGGCAGCGCACCTTCTCGCGCAGCTTCAAGTATCACCGTCGGCGGGGACTCCTCTGCTGCGCCGGCCAGTGTCCGAACTGCCTGGTCGCCGTGGACGGAGCGCCGGGGGTGCGGGCGTGCACGGAGCCCGTGCGGGAGGGGATGCAGGTCGAGCACATGAACGCCGCTCCCTCGCTCGACTTCGACGTCATGCGCGCCACCGATCTCGTCGGCGGGCCGTTCACGCCGCCGGGCTTCTACTACAAGACCTTCATCCGTCCGCGGCGTTGGTGGCCCTTCTACGAGAAGGTGCTCCGCCGCGCGGCCGGTCTGGGGCGGCTCCGGCGGACCCAGCGCGAGCGCGAGTGGCGGACCGAATATCGCCGCCGGCATGCCGACGTGCTGGTCGTCGGCGGCGGGGCAGCCGGGCTGGCGGCGGCGGCCGCAGCCGCGGAGCTGGGTGCGGACGTCGTGCTGGCGGACGAGGGGCCGGAGCTCGGGGGGCGCCTGATCGCCGAGGGCGGATCGGAGCACGCCCGCAAGCTCGCCGCGCGGGCGCGGGACGCGGGTGTCGAGCTGCTCGAAAACGCGCCGACTTTGGGCGCCTTCGACGGGCTGTTCCCGATCTGGCAGGCCGACACGCTCCACCAGGTCCGCGCGAGCGGCCGCATCTTCGCGACGGGCACGATCGAGCAGCCACTCCTGTTTCCCGGAAACGACCTGCCGGGCATCATGCTGTCGGGCGGAGCGCGCCGCCTCGTGTCCCTGTACGCGGTGCAGCCCGGCACGCGCGCCGTGGTGGCGACGGTGGACGACCGCGGCCTGGAGGCGGCGCTGGCTCTGCTCGCCACCGGTGTGGAGATAGCGTGCGTGGCGGATTTGCGGCAGGGCCCTCCCTCTGATGCCGCCGGGAGCCCCGCCTCTGACCGCGCCGGGCACCGAGACGGGGGGCACGCGGGGGATACGACTCCCGGCGCGGCGGCTGGCCCGATGGAGCTGCTCGAGCGCCGGGGTGTTCGGGTCATGCACGGGGCTACCGTGCTCGAGGCTCGGGGGCGCGACCAGGTTCAGGGGGTCGTGCTCGGCGCCCCGGGCGCGGACGACGGTGGGGGCGAGCTCGCCGTGGGATGCGATCTGCTCGTGGTGTCGGGCGGGAGCGCGCCCGCGGCCGGACTGCTCTCGCAGGCCGGGGCACGTATCGCATACGACGCGGAGCGCGGCCATTTCGCGCCGGCGGATCTGCCCGACGGCGTGCTCGCCGCGGGCGAGGTCGCCGGACACGGTGAGCTCGAAGCCGCCGAGCTTTCCGGATCGGTCGCCGGCGCCGAGGCGGCGCACTCGCTCGGCTTCGGGGACGCCGCTTCACGCGCGCATGCCGCCGAGGCCGCTGAGGAGCTCGCGCGCCGGTCCGCCGGGCCGTCGCCGGTCACGGTCCCGCCGCCTGTCACCAGCGAGCGGCGGGGGAAGTGCTTCGCCTGCCTCTGCGAGGACGTGACCGCCAAGGACATCCACCTGAGCGTCGAGGAGGGCTATGACTCGATCGAGCTCTCGAAGCGCTACACCACCACGACTATGGGCCCCTGCCAGGGCCGCATGTGCCAGCTGCCGGCGGTGCGGCTGATGGCGGCGGAGACCGGCCAGAGCCTCGAGCAGGTGGGCACCACCAGCGCCCGCCCGCCGACGGTGGCGGTGCCCATGGGCGTGCTCGCCGGACGCCCGTTCGAACCGGCGAAGCGCTCGTCGATGCACGGCCGTCACCGCGACCTCGGCGGGAACGTGATGTGGGCAGGCGACTGGCGCCGAGCCTACGACTACGGCGACCCACGGGCCGAGGCGCTCGCGGTCCATGAGGCGGCCGGACTGATCGACGTCTCCACGCTCGGCAAGCTGATCGTCCGCGGCCCCGACGCCGGCGAGTTCCTCGACCGCCTCTACCCGAACCGCTTCTCGAACCTGAAGCCCGGGCGGGTCCGCTACGGCGTGATCGCCAGCGACGCCGGCCGGATCATGGACGACGGGACGATCTGCAGGCTCGACGACGACGCCTACTACGTCACGACCACGTCCAGCGGCGCGGGCGCCGTCTACGACTGGTTCTCCTGGTGGCTCGCCGACTGGCGCCTACGGGTGCTGCTGACCGACGTGACGCAGGGGCTCAGCGCGGTCAACCTGGCCGGGCCGCGCGCGCGGGAGATCATGGCGAAGGTCAGCGAGCTCGACTGCTCGAGCGACGGCTTCAAGTATCTCGACGGCAAGCGCGCCGACGTAGCGGGCGTGCCCTGCCTGATCCTGCGGATCGGCTTCGTAGGCGAGGTCGGCTATGAGCTCCACTTCCCGTCCGCCCATGGCGAGCACCTCTGGGACGCCCTGATGGACGCCGGCGCCGAGCTCGGCCTCCGACCGTTCGGCCTCGAGCCGCAGCGGCTCCTGCGCCTCCAGAAGATGCACATCCTGGTCGGGCAGGACACGGATTCCGAGTCGAACCCCTTCGGCGCGGCGATGCCGTGGATCGTGAAGCTCGACAAGGAGCAGGACTTCATCGGCAAGTGGGCGCTGGAGCGCTTCGCGGAGCAGCCCTCCGAGACGGCCCTCGTCGGCTTCACGATGGAGAACGGCGACGTGCCGACCGAAGGCGCAGCCGTCCTGCCTAAGGGGGGCAGGACGCCCGTAGAACAGGACGGTGGCACTCTTGGACAGGTGACCAGCGCCCGCTGGTCCCCGCAGCTCGGGCGGGTGATCGGGATGGCCTGGGTGCCGGCGGAGCTGGCCGAAGACGGCGCGAGCGTGACGATCTCCGACAACGGTCGCACGCTGGCGGCGGAGGTCGTGACGAAGCCGTTCTACGACCCAGACGGAGAGGTGCTGCGCTCGTGACCCTCGAGTTCCTGTCCCCGGCGGTCACCGCTCGCTCGCGCAGCCCCATGGAGCGCCAGGCCGTCGCCGCCGGCGCCCGGCTCGAGCAGCGCGACGGCTGGAACGTCGCGGTCGGCTTCGAGGGCCCCGAGCAAGAGCGCGAGCGCTGCCGCTCGTCGGCGGGCTTCGCGGACCTCTCGCACATCGGAAAGGTCGAGATCCAAGCAACCGCCGCCGACCTCACACGCATTGCGATGGCCCACACAGGGGCGCCCCTCGAGCTCGGCGCCGCCGCGCGAGCCGACGGCGCCTGGTGGTGCCCCTTCACCCCCGAGCGCGCGATCGTGATCTGTGACGCAGCCGCCGTGTCCGACCAGCGCGCGACGCTCGAGGAGGCCGCTGCCGATTGCGACGAGCCCGCGAGCATCGTCGACGTGACGACCGCCTTCGCGGCACTGACCATCGTGGGCCCGCTCGCCCGCGAGACCTTCGCCCGCTTCTGCGCCCTCGACCTCCGCCCGCAGGCCACCCCAATCGGCGGCTTCCGACCAGGATCCGTCGCCCGCACCCCCGGCGCCGTCCTGCGCGAAGGAGACGAGCGCTTCCTGATGCTCTTCGGCGCCGCACTCGGCCAGTACATGTGGACCGTCGTCGCGGACGCCGCCGAGAGCCTGGGCGGCGGTCCGGCCGGAGTCGACGTGCTGGATCCCATCGAGGCGCCACGACCGGAGGTGCCCGCCCGTGCGTGACCTCTTCCGCACCCGCCGTATGTGGCGGCGCCGCCCGCAGCTCAAGGACTCCTACGACGTGGTGATAGTCGGCGGCGGCTCGCATGGGCTCGCCGCCGCCTACTACCTGGCGCGCGACCACGGCATCGACAGCGTGGCGGTACTCGAGAAGGGCTACATCGGCTCGGGCGCGGCCGGGCGGAACACCACGATCCTGCGCTCGAACTACAAGACCCCCCAGGGCGCGCGCTTCTACGACGCCTCGATCCAGCTCTACGAGGGCCTGTCGGCCGAGCTCGACTTCAACCTGCTGTTCTCGCAGCACGGCCACCTGACGCTCGCGCACACCGACCGAGCGATGTTCGTGATGGCCAACCGGGCCGAGGTCAACCGCCTGAACGGGATCGACTCGCGGCTGATCTACCCGGACGAGATACAGCGCCGCGTGCCGACGATGCAAGTGGACAACCCGAACGCCGTCCACCCGATCATGGGCGCCCTCTACCACCCGCCCGGCGGCGTGATCCGCCATGACGCCGTGGTCTGGGGGCTCGCCCGCGGGGCCGACCGCGGCGGCGCCGAGATCCATCCCTACACAGAGGTCACGGGGATAGAGCGCTCGAACGGCCGCGTCGAGGCCGTGCAGACCAACCGCGGCACAGTGAAGACCAAGTCGGTCTTGAGTTGCACGGCCGGCTGGAGCTCGCTGATCGGCGACATGGCCGGCGTGCCGCTGCCGATCACGACCCACATCCTCCAGGCGCTCGTGACGGAGCCCTTGAAGCCGCTGCTGGACGCGGTGATCGTGTCGTCGCAGATGCACGTCTACATCTCTCAGACCGACCGCGGCGAGTTCCTGATGGGAGCCGAGATCGAGCCCTGGACCACCTACCGGATGCAGAACACGCTCAACTTCCTCCAGGAGATCGCGCGGCACTCGCTCGAGCTCTTCCCGCAACTCGAGCAGGCGCGGGTCCTGAGAAGCTGGGCTGGGCTGTGCGACCTGAGTCCGGACTACAGCCCGATCCTCGGCGCGACCGAGGTGGAGGGCTTCCACGTAAGCACCGGCTGGGGGACCTACGGCTTCAAGGCGGCCCCCATCGTCGGCAAGACGCTCGCCGAGCTGGTCGCTACCGGGCGCACGCCCGAGTTGATCGCGCCATTCGCACTCGAGCGCTTCTATGAGGACCGGCTCGTGTCCGAGCTGGCCGCTGCGGCGGTGAGTCATTGACCGACGGCAGCACCGACCCAGCCAGCCCGGCGCCGGCGACCGACGCCAAACGAGGTGAGGAGGAGAGAATGAAGACCAGCCTCGAGATCGCCCAAGAGGCGGAGCTCCTGCAGATCGACTCGATCGCCGAGCAGGCCGGCCTTCTGCCCGAGGAGTACGAGCCCTACGGGCGATACAAGGCGAAGGTGTCGCTGGACGTGCTCGACCGGCTGCGCGACGCTCCCGACGGCAAGCTCATCTGCGTCACCGGCGTGACGCCGACCCGGGCCGGCGAGGGGAAGACCACGACCGCCGTGTCGCTCACCCAGGGATTCGGCGCCATCGGCAAGGACCCGCTCCTGTGCCTGCGTGAGCCTTCGCTCGGACCAGTCTTCGGGATCAAGGGCGGCGCGGCCGGCGGCGGCCTGGCCCAGGTAGTGCCGATGGAGGACCTGAACCTCCACTTCACGGGCGACATCCACGCGATCGGCGCGGCGAACAACCTGCTCGCCGCACTGCTCGACGCGTCGATCCTGCACGGCAACCGCCACGCGATCGACGCCCTGCGAGTGTCTTGGAAGCGCGCTCTCGACATGAACGACCGCGCCTTGCGACAGATCGCGCTCGGTCTCGGCGGGCGCGCCAACGGCTATCCGCGCGAGTCGGGCTTCGACATCACCGCCGCCTCGGAGGTGATGGCGATCCTCGCGGTGACGCGCAACCTGCAGGATCTGCGCAGGCGGATCGGAGCGATCACGGTGGCGCACTCCTACGACGGCGGCAAGCCCGTGACCGCCGAGGACCTTGGCGCCGCTGGGGCCATGACCGTCCTGCTCAAGGACGCCATCAAGCCGAACCTGATCCAGACGCTGGAGGGCCAGCCCTGCCTGATGCACGCGGGCCCGTTCGCGAACATCGCGCACGGCAACTCGTCGCTCGTCGCCGACCTGATCGGCATGAAGCTCGGTGACTACGTGATCACCGAGTCCGGCTTCGGCTCCGACATGGGCATGGAGAAGCTGTTCAACATCGTCTGCCGGAAGGGCGGCGTGCGGCCGAGCGCGGTGGTGCTCGTGGCCACGGTCAGGGCGCTCAAGCATCACGGCGGCATCGAGGACGATCCCCGGGTCGACCACCCGCGCGCGCTGGCGGCGGTCGTGACCGGCTCGGAGAACATGCGCCGGCATCTCGACATCGTGCGCGGCTTCGGCCTGCCGTGCGTCGTCGCGGTCAACCGTCGCCCGGGGGACACCGACGAGGAGGTGGAGCTCGTGCGGCGCCTCGCGCTCGAGGCGGGCGCCTACGCCGCCGAGGTTAGCGACGGGTTCGCGAACGGCGGTGACGGCGCCGCCGCCCTCGCGGAGGCGGCGGTGTCCGCGTGCGAGCAGCCGACCGAGTTCAAGCTCACCTATGAGGACGACGACCCGATCGAGGTAAAGATCGAAAAGATCGCCACGCAGGTCTACGGCGCGTCCAAGATCGTGCTCTACCTGGACGCCGAGCGCAAGATCCGGCAGTACAACGCCGACGGGCTCGACAAGCTCCCAATCTGCATGGCCAAGACGCACCTTTCGCTCTCCAGCGACCCGAGCCTGCTGAACGCCCCGGAGGACTTCACTCTCCCGGTGCGGGACTTGCGCGCCTACACCGGCGCCGGTTGGCTCGTCCCGCTTGCGGGTGACATCCAGCAGATGCCCGGGCTCGGCAAGTCCCCTGCCGCCCTCAACGTCGACATCGACGAGGAGGGCCGAACGATCGGATTGTTCTGAGTGGCATCCAAATGCCCCCGCGGCGCGCCGGCGCGGGGTTAACATCGGAGCCGACATGAGCACAGGGCCCGATCCCGCCGCGGCGGTGGTTCGCGAGGCGAAGCCCTCGCTCGTCGACAGCGCGGAGGAGGCCCTTCGGACGTGGCTCTCGACCGGCCGCCACCGCCCCGGCGAGCGCCTGCCGCCGGAGCAGGAGCTGTCCGGTCACCTCGGCGTGTCGCGCGGCACGCTTCGCACTGCACTCCGGCGGCTGGAGGAGAGCGGCGAGATCGTCCGCCGGCAGGGGAGCGGGACCTACGTCGGGCGCGCCAGCGCGCCGAGCCTGGACGAGGGCCTCGAGAAGCTCATCTCTTACAGCGAGCTGGCGCGCTCGCGGGGAGTTCGGCTCGAGCTCGGCGAGCTCGCAATCGAGGAGCGGCGCCTAGGCTCGGAGCTGGGCGAGCTGTTCGGTCGCGAGCCGGACAGCCGGGCCACGACGATCACCCGCGTGGTGCTGATGGACGGACAGCCGGGGTCCTGGATGCGAGACGTGGTCCACCCCGAGGTCCGGCTGCCGTCCCCGGCGCGCCTCCGGGGCTCGCTCGAGCGCGGTCAGATGGTGCTGGACGTGCTGCTGGGACTGGGCGTAGCGGTCGCCTACAACCGCTCGCACATCATGGCCAGGGTGATCACCGGTCGCGACCAGGTGGGCAAGGCGCTGGGCGTTACCGAGACGACCGCGGCGCTCGAGATCGAGCACGTCACATGCACTGCGGACGGCGCTCCGGTCGAGCGCTCGACCGACGTGTTCCTGCCGACCAGCCTCGATCTCCACGTCGTGCGCTGGCTCGACGACCGGCCGCCGGTGCCCCCGATCGCGCGCGGCTCCTCCTCCCGTCCACGGCCTTGAGCGAGGCCGCGGGCAGAATGTACGAATTTGCTCAAAGCCTTGCTATAGTCGCGACGCGCCGGGCGGCGCGGCCCGAACCCCCCTCACGAACACCGGAGGAAAGGTATGAGTGACAGCGTCAGCGTCGACGCGACGGTCCCGCTGACCTTCGGCGGCAACGTACGCACGGTGCTTGACAGCCCCCGATCAGAGCGCCCGCCGGCGACTCTCGAGGAGGCCCGCAACCAGCCCGGACGGCGCGAGAAGATCGAGGAGATCACGCGTCGCATAGAGGCGCAGGGCATCAAGTACGTCTTCTTCCAGCAGGTCTCGGTGACCGGGCGAGTGATGGGCAAGGGCGTGGTCGCGTCCTTCTTCCCGCAGGTGGCGGAGAAGGGGTACCAGCTCGTCTACGGCGCCACCGCCAACCTGTTCGTCGATCGCGCCGGCGACTACATCGGCTTCGGCCCGGAGGAGTCCGAGCTCGCCGCGATGGCGGACCTCGACACGTTCGCCCAGCTGCCTTGGGACCCGCGGGTCGCGCGCGTCTACTGCGACTGCTACGACACCGAGACCGGCGAGCTGCTCGACGCCGACCCGCGCCAGAACCTGAAGCGCGTCGTCTCCGAGTTCGAGCAGGAGCTCGGCTACAGCTTCCTGATCGGCATCGAGCCCGAGATGATGTGGATGAAGCGCTCGGAGGACGGGACGAGCGCCGAGGGAGTGACGAAGCCCTACTGCTACCACATCCACCAGTTCGAGGAGCTGCGTCCCGTCCTGCTCGACGTGGTCGAGTACGGCCAGGCGCTCGGGCTCGACATGAGCTACGGCGACCACGAGGACGCGCCCGGCCAGCTCGAGCTGAACTTCCGCTTCGACCGCCCGGTCAGGACGGCCGACAACATCACGACCTACCGCCAGATCTGCGCGGCGGTGGCCCGCAAGCACGGTCTGCTGGCCTCCTTCATGCCGAAGCCGTTCACCGGCGTGTCGGCCAACGGCCACCACCATCACTTCACCCTCGTCGACCAGGGCGGCAACAACGTCTTCCAGGACCCGGACGGCCCGGCCCGCCTCTCCGACACCGCGCGCCACTTCCTGGGCGGGATGCTCGAGCACTTCGGAGCACTCATGTGCGTCGGCAACCCGACGGTCAACTCGTACTGCCGCATGTGGGACTTCGGCTTCTGGGCGCCCGTCTACAAGAACTGGGGGTGGCAGAACCGGACCTGCACCGTCCGCGTCGCCACGGGCGGGCGCTTCGAGTACCGCGGCGTGGACTCCTCGTGCAACCCGTACCTGACCGTCGCCTCGCTGCTGGTGGCGGGCCTCGACGGCATCCGCCGCGAGCTCGATCCCGGCCAGCCGCAGAGCGCCAACACCTACGACCTGATCCAGAGCGACGGCCAGACGCTCGAGCGGGTGCCCGACAGCCTCGGGGACGCGCTCGTCGCGCTGGAGAAGGACGAGGTCGTCCGCGGCGCCATGCCCGGGCGGCTGTGGAAGGTGTTCCACCACTACAAGCGCGACGAGTGGGAGCGCTACCTGGCGGCGGTCACCGACTGGGAGCGTGAGGAGTACCTCGAGGTGCTGCCGTGACAGCGGCGGCCTGGGAGAGAGGCGGCTAAGCCGTGTGCGGGATCGCCGGGATCATCTACTCGGGCGGCGACCGCGCCCATGAGGTCGGGCGCGACATGACTCGCATGCTCCAGGCGATGAAGCACCGCGGCCCGGACTCGACCGGCTACGCGCTGTACCGGCCCGCCGCGGAGGGCTACGTGATGCACGTGAAGCTCGCCGAGTCGAACGGGAAGGCGGACTTCGACCTGGAAGGCCGCCAGCGCCGCCAGCGCCGCGAGGTCGAGACGCGCATGCGCGAGCTGGGCGCACGGATCCACGGGATCGCTGGCAAATCCGACCACGCGATGACCGTCACCTTCGAGCTGGACGGCGACCTGAAGCGCCTCGCCGACTACGTCGAGGACGTGCGCGGCACCGAGGTGCTGTCTCTGGGGCGCTCGCTCGAGATCGTCAAAGACCTCGGCGACGCCCAGACCGTGGCTGCGGACTACGGGCTCGACGAGTTCGTCGGGACCCACGCGATCGGCCACGCGCGCATGGCCACCGAGTCGGACGTCGACATCGCGAACGCCCACCCGTACTGGGCCTATCCGTTCCCGGACGTCGCGGTCGTCCACAACGGGCAGCTCACGAACTACCACGGTTGGCGACGACGGCTCGAGCGCGCGGGGCACCGCTTCCAGTCGGACTGCGACTCGGAGATCATCGCCGTCTATCTCGCCGAGCGGATGGCGGGCGGCGACTCGCTCGAGGACGCCATGCGCCGCAGCCTCGGCGAGCTCGACGGCGCCTTCACCTACATCTGCGTCACGGAGGACGCGCTGGGCGTCGCGAAGGACGAGCTGGGCGCCAAGCCGCTCGTCCTCTACGAGTCGGACGAGCTGGTGGCGCTGGCCTCCGAGGAGATCGCGATCCGCAAGGTCGTGGACCGCGAGATCGAGACCTACGACCCCTACGAGGGGGCGGTGATGGTGTGGACTCGGTAGCCCGCGACGCCACGGGCGCCGGCGACGGCTCGGCCGCCGACGGCGTCACGGCCACCTACGACGCGCGCGGCCTGGTCGAGCTCGACGGCACGGTCCCGAAGATCGCCCGGATCGACGGCGAGAAGGCCGTCCTCGACGCGCGCGACCTCTCGACGCGGAAGATCAACGGCGAGCTTCGCTGGCTGCTCTACGAGGAGGGGCTGAAGGACGTCACCATCCTGAACCCGAGCGCGCGCCACTCGCTGGGCGTCGGGATCCTCACTCGCTGCCGCATCACCTTCGAGGGCAGCCTCGGGTACTTCGGCTGCGGCCTGATCGACGGCCCTGAAGTTCAGATCAACGGGCGCGTGGGCTGGTCGGTCGCGGAGAACATGATGTCCGGCATCGTCGTGATCGAGTCGAACGCCGGCTCGCTGGCCGGCGCGGCCATCCGCGGCGGCGACCTCGTCATCAAGGGCCAGACCGGCGCGCGCACCGGGATCGACCAGAAGGGCGGCACGATCATCGTGCTCGGCTCGGCCGGCTCGATGACCGGCTTCATGATGCAGCGCGGCCGGCAGATCATCTGCGGCGACGTGGGCCCGGGGCTCGGCGACTCGATGTACGACGGCACGCTGTACGTCGCCGGCAAGGTCGCCTCGCTCGGGATCGACTGCGTCGAGGGCGAGTGGACCGACGCCGACGCGGAGCTGGTCGAGCGCAAGTTCCGGATCTACGGGCTGGGATCGCCGCCCGAGCTGCGCAAGTTCGTGTGCGGCAAGAAGCTCTACAACTACGACAGCCTCGAGCCGAGCGAGCGCAAGCTCGTGCTCTGAGACGGAGGCCTCGCATGCCCGACGAGAACGCACCCTCCCAGCGCACGATCCTCGGCCGCAGCCAGATCTTCACGCCGGAGGTCATCAACGACATCCACATGAAGTCGGAGCTGGGCCGCTACCGGATGCGTGGCTTCTCGATGTTCAAGAAGATCCCGCACTGGGACGAGCTCATCTTCCTGCCCGGCACTCTCACTCGTTTCGTGATCGAGGGCTACCGCGAGAAGTGCGAGACGAAGACCGTGCTGGGCGCGCGCTTCGCGAAGAAGCCGATCGAGCTCGACATCCCCGTCTACATCACCGGCATGAGCTTCGGCGCCCTCTCGCTCGAGGCGAAGATGGCGCTCGCCAAAGGCGCCTCGATGGCCGGCACCGCCACCTGCTCCGGCGAGGGCGGGATGACGCCGCCCGAGCGCGACCTCTCGACCAAGTGGTACTACCAGATCATCCAGAGCAGGTACGGGTTCAACCCGCACCACCTGATGCTGGCCGACGCGATCGAGTTCTTCATCGGCCAGGGCTGCAAGGTGGGGCTGGGCGGCCACCTGATGGGCCAGAAGGTCACCGAGCAGGTGGCCGAGATGCGCACCCTGCCCGCCGGGATCGACCAGCGCTCCCCGGCCCGCCACCCCGACTGGCTCGGCCCGGACGACCTCTCGCTGAAGATCCAGGAGACGCGCGAGGCGACCAACTACGAGGTGCCGATCCAGCTGAAGCTCGGCGCGGCGCGCGTCTACGACGACGTGCGCATGGCCGCCAAGTGCGGTCCCGACATCATCTACCTCGACGGCGCCGAGGGCAGCACCGGGGCGGGTCCCCACCTCGCGACGGAGGAGACCGGCATCCCGCTGATGGCCGCGATCCCCGAAGCGCGCCGCGCCCTCGAGGACGTCGGCCTGACGGACGACATCGACCTCGTCGTCGCGGGCGGCATCCGGAACGGCGGCGACGTGGCGAAGTGCCTGGCGCTGGGGGCCACGGCGGTCGCGATCGGCACCTCCGCCCTGATGGCGCTCAACTGCAACAAGGAGATCCCGGGCGTCACCGACTACGAGGGCACGATCGGCGTCCCTGCGGGCCAGTGCTACCACTGCCACACCGGGCGCTGCCCGGTCGGGATCACGACTCAGGACCCGGAGCTGCGCAAGCGCCTCCATGTCGACGAGGCCGCCCACCGCGTCTACAACCTCCTGCACACGCTCACGATCGAGGTGCAGATGCTCGCACGGGCCTGCGGGAAGACGAACGTGCACAGCCTCGAGCCGGAGGACCTGGCCGCGCTCACCACCGAGGCCGCGGCGATGGCGCGCGTGCCGCTCGCCGGCACGGACTATGTGCCGGGCGTCTCCGAGAGCCAGGCGCTTCAAGAGATCAAGACGCTCCTCGACCGCTACCTCGACAACCCGATCGACTACCTGCCCGAGAAGGAGGCGGTCGAGGGGTGACGACGCAAGACGATGGCCGGATGACCGTGGAAGGCGGTGAAGGCGTGACCACGCACATCGCGATCTCCTCCGAGGACCTCTCGGGGCGGCGCTTCCCCTACCAGGAGGACATCTCGCTGGTCGAGAACATCGATCTCTACGCCTCCACGCCCGGCCAGGACCTCAACTGGCTGGAGGACGTGGAGCTGCTCGAGGAGGAGGGCACGCCGGCCGTCTTCGACCGCTACTCGAACTCGTTCCTGGGGATCTACTTCGCGATCCCCGAGGGACGCGAGAACGAGATCGCCCGCAAGGTGCTGATGGCGCACCTCCAGTCCGGCAACTCCTACGGGATCCGGCTGAAGGAGATCCACTGCAAGTTCGCCCAGCCCGAACTCGGCCCGTGGGTGGAGGGCACGCGCACGGTCGGGGCGGCCTGGCGCCCGCCCGTGCTCGAGGGCTGGGAGCCGCCGCTCCATTGAGATGCGGTCGGTCCCCTTCCTCGTAATAGGCGCCGGGGTCCACGGCCTCTCGACCGCCTGGCACCTCGCCGAGCAGGGCGAGGAGGTGCTGGTCGTGGACAAGTCCCGGGTCGCCGCAGGGGCCTCCGGCATCGCCTGCGGGGTGGTGCGCAACAACTACTTCCAGCCGGCGATGTCGGAGCTGATGGCCGCCTGCGTCGAGGTCTGGGAGTCCGATCCAGCGACCCTCCACTACCACGGCTCCGGCTATGTCGCTCTCGGTGACGGCGCGCAGGAGGAAGACCTCGCCGTCGTCCACGAGCGCCAGCAGGGGATCGGATACCAGTCCGAGCTGATCGTGGGCGAGGCCGCGGTCGCGGCCCACATGGGCTCGCTGTTCCCGGACTGGCGCGCTCCGGGCTTGAGCGTCTGCCTGCACGAGCGCCCCGGCGGCTTCGCCTTCAACCGCGAGTCCATGCTGGGGCTTGCGTCGAAGGCCCGCGCGGCCGGCGCGCGGATCGAGGAGGGCGTCGAGGTCACCGGCTTCGAGCTGGACGGGGCGGGCGCGGTCACCCAGGTCGAGACGAGCGCCGGGCCGATCGCAGCGGAGCAGGTGGTGATCGCCGTCGGCCCCTGGATCCCGCGGCTGTGGGAGATGCTCGGGCTGCCGCGGCGGCTCGACGTTCACACCCCGGACGGCCGTGTCGCCCGCGACCGTGAGATGTGGACCTTCTGGTACCTCCAGGAGGGCGAGGTCGACGTCGATCCGAGCACGTTCGTCACCGCCGACGGTTCCCTGCCGCCAGTGCTGCACGTCGACAGCAACGCGCCGCTCCACGACGACGAGGGCCGGCTGGTGACCGGCGAGCAGTGGGGCATCTACGTGAAGCAGGACAGGGACAGCGTGCAGGGCGGCTCCGCGCCGCTCCCAAAGGGGCACGACTTCCAGCTCGACCCCTACCCGTCCGGCACGGTCGAGCCCGGCTTCCCGGACCTCTGGTGCGCGGCGCTCTCGCACTGCATGGAGCGGTTCGAGGGCTGCCGGCCGCGCTTCCGGCAGGCGCGCTCGGGCGGCGTGGGCGCCTTCACGGCGGACAACTTCCCGGTGTTCGACTACATGCGGCCGAACGCCTTCGTCGCCGCCGACTCGAACCACGGCTACAAGATGATCGCCGTGGGGCGTGAGATCGCGCGGGTCCTCACCGGCGGGCACTCGACCCTGCTGCGACCGTTCCGCTACGAGCGCTTCGCGACCGGGGACCTGCACCCGGTGTCGCACAGCCCCTACCCGTGGAGTTGACCGCGCCAGGCCGGCCGTACCTCGGCTCCATCACCTGGAGCTAGCCACGCCGGGGCGGCCCACCCATATCGTCGTCGGCGGGGGCGTCAACGGTCTCTCGGCAGCTTGGCGCCTCGCGGAGCTCGGCGCAGAGGTGCTCGTGCTCGACAAGGGTCGCGTCGGCGGCGGCGCGTCCGGCATCGCCGGCGGGATCGTGCGCAACTACTACCGCTCGGAGGCGATCACCGAGCTGGTTCGGCTTTCTGTGGAGATGTTCGAGGACGATCCGGAGGCCTACGGCTTCCGCCAGGTCGGCTACCTCGCCGCCGTCCCCGCGGCGCAGGCCGACGACCTCGTCGCGATACGCGATCAGCACGCGCGGGCCGGGTACGAGTCGGAGCTCGTCCTCGGCGCCGAACGCTGCCGCGAGTACCTGACCTGGACCTGGCCCGACTGGGACGCCGAAGTCGAGGCGCTGCTCCACGAGCGCCGCGCCGGCTGGGCCGACTCCATGCAGACGATCCGCCGGCTGGCCGAGCGGGCGCGGTCGGCAGGAGCGGAGATCCGCGAAGGGGTGGAGGTGAGCGGCTTCGAGCTCGGCGAGCGCGGGGTGGAGGCGGTCGTGACTTCAGAGGGGCGGCTGCCATGCGAGACGCTCGTCGCGGCGCCCGGTCCGTGGGCAGCGCGCCTGTGGGCGATGCTCGGGCTCGACCCGCACGTGGACGTCGCGCTGAACGGAGGCCGGGAACGGCGGCCGCTGATGGCCTACTGGAAAGCCCAGGAGGGCGAGTTCGCCGTCCGCGGCCCGGGGCTGTCGGGGCGCGCCGGCGTCGAGGCGCCGGTGGTGCACCTGGACCAGGCCGGCCCGCTTCGCTCGGACAGCGACGGACGGGTCCTGGTCCGAGGCGCGTGGGGGATCTACTTCCGCATGGGCCGCACCGGGACCGGGATCACGGGCGGTGGGCTGCCCGTCCTGCTTACGGATCCCGACCTCGATCCCTACGGTCCGGACAACCCGGCGCACGCCGCCGAGCCCGGCTTCGCCGAGTTCTTCACCTCCGGCCTCGCCGCGGCGCTGCGGCGCTTCCGCGGGCGCGCCGCCGACTGGCAGGCGACTCCCGCCGGCGGCATCGTGGCCCACACTCCCGACAACTACCCCGTGTGCGACTGGGCGCTGCCGAACGCCTACGCGATCTTGGACTCCGGGCACGGCTTCAAGACCCTGGTCGTCGGCCGGCTCGCCGCCCAGGACATCCTCGGAGGCGAGCCGCGCCTCGGCCCCTTCCGGCTCGACCGCTTCGAGCGCGGCGCGATGCACGCCGCGTCGAAGGGTCCGTACCCCTGGACGTGAGGTCCTAGATGCCATTGGTCCCACCGTGGCGGCGGCGGAAGGAGCGGACCGAGCGCGAGCGCCTCGGTCACGAGCGGCCGGGCGTCGTCCTGCGCGGCCCGCCGATCGCCGTCACCTGCGAGTGCGGCGAGAGGCGAGATCTCCGCTATGGAGAGGCCTGGTCCTGCGAGGCCTGCGGCCGGCACTGGGACACGAGTCAGATACCCGCCGAGCAGTACGAGGCGATACGTCGCACGCAGCTCCGCTACCGCGTCCTGCCGGTGGGCTACGGGCTGCTGGTGGCCGGGGTCGCGATCTTCTTCACACTGACCGGCAACGTCTTCTCGGTCTTCGTCTTCCTGCCGCTGGCGATGATGACCTGGTTCATCTTCATCCAGCCCGGCCACCGCAGGCGCTACCGGCGCGCGATCGCCGATCTGCCGCGCTGGAAGCTCAGCCCGGAGTGAGGTGCTCGGCCCAGAGCCCTCCCCGGTCTTCGGTCCTCGGTTTCCGGTGTGTCTAGGTCCCGGCCGGCGTCGGGGCCACGGTTGGGGCTGCCTCCTCCGGCATGGTGGGCGTCTTCTCGCGCAGTCTGAGCGGCGTGCGGTCCTCGACCACATGCCGGTAGATGTAGAGCAGCAGCCCGACGGCCAGCACGATCAGACCGATGCGGGTCTTGTCCCAGCCATAGCCGTAGGCCGTGTCGATGCCAAGGAAGCCGCCCGAGTAGATGAACCCCCCGACCACGATGAAGGCCAGGTTGACCGCCGCCAGCAGCGCCGCGATCGGCATCCAAGCGGCTGCCAGCTTGATCGGTCGCGGCCAGTTGGGCCTGTCCTTTCGAAGCAGCAGGAAGCCGCTGAGCGCGAACACGTGCGCGAGCATGTAGCCGAGGTTGCCGGCCGCCAGGATGTCGAGCGGATAGCCGAAGTAGGAGATCAGCCACAGGTTGAGGACCGCGTCGAGCGTCATCGCGATGGCGGGCACGTTGTAGCGGTTGAGTCGGCCCAGCCACTTGGTCGTCATCCCGTCATGGGATATCCCGTAGAGGGCCCGTGAGCCGTCCATCGTCGCGGTGTTCATCGAGAGCAGCAGGCCCGCGATCAGGAAGACGATCATGACCTCGCCGAGAGCGTTACCGACGATCTTGTCGAAGGCGGTCTTGTAGAAGGCGATCGCGGTCGCGTCGTCGGCGACGGTCTTCGTGCCGAGCGTGCCGCCCAACCCCAGCGGCAGCAGCGCGTAGACCAGGACCGAGAAGGCCGCCGAGGAGCGCAGCGCTCTCGGCGTGTCGGTCTCGGGTGAGTGGTACTCGGGGGCGAACGCCGCCACCGTCTCGAAGCCGTAGGAGGACCAGCCCATGAAGTAGAGCCAGGTCATGGCGAGCCCCAGGCCACCGCCCGCGCCGATCTCCCATTGCATGTTGTCGCTGCTCCAGTCACCCGTGATGTAGGGCAGGAACATCAGCACGGCGGCCGGGAGCAGCAGCATGGCGCCCGTGACGTAGCCGACCCACACCGCCGGCCGCACGCCGAAGATGTTGAAGAGCCAGACGACCAGGATGCAGCCGATCCCGATGTAGACCGGCAGGCTCCACTGGAAGTTCCCCACGTCCTGCGTGAAGGTGGTGTCGGAGAACCACTCGGCCTGGGCCAGCGTGCCGATGATGTAGCCGCTGATGGCCAGCACGCTGGACCAGGCGAACCAGTAGCCGAACGTGGCCACCGGGCCGACGAACGAGAAGTACTTGCGCCATGCCTCGTGCGCGTACAGCGAGATGCCTCCCGCCTTTTGCGGGAACATCGTCGCCATCTCGGCGTAGACGTTGTTCTGCAGGGCTCCGATGCAGACCGAGATGGTCCACAAGACGAAGGCGCCCGTCGTTCCGAGCACGCCGATCGAGGCGCCCAGGGCCGCGATCAGGAAGGCCGGATTCGCCAGGGCGACGACGAAGCCGTCCCACCAGGTCATCGCCTTTAGGAGTTGCCTCTCCTCAACCTCGGCAGACGCCATCGACCCTTCCTCTCCTCGAGTTGGTCTCCGCAGGCCTCGTACCAATTGGTACAGGACGAGCCCCGGCTTTCTACCACGGCTTCGGGACACCGTCAACGGCGGCGTACGATTCCAGGCAGGCAATGCCCAAGCTGCGCGATCGCCACGAGGACGTCACGCGCCTTCCGGCGGTGCCGACCCGCGCTCGGCCGGTGGTGCTCGCCACGCTGTCGGTGCGGGTCGATCCGAGCGCCGAGCGGATGGCCATCGACAGCGCGCTCGAGGCGGGGGTGCCGCTCATCATCGCCAACCTGCTGCCGTTCAAGCCGTACCCGACGACCTTCATCCTCCTGGGGCCGGAGGGCCTGAACCTGCCGCACGAAGAGGACCTCGACGCCGTGCGTGCCACCGCCGAGCGGGCCGCGACGCTCGGGGTAAAGACCGAGCTCCTGCGGGTCACGACCAGGCGCCCTCTCCAGGCGCTGCTCGAGGTGGTCCGCGAGCGAGGCGCCGGCCTGCTGGTGTTCGGGCCGGACCGGCGCCGGACGGGCCGCTGGCGCTTCCGCCTGGCCGCTCGGCGGGTGCGCCGCGAGGCCGAGTGCCTGGTCTGGATCGCGCCCGACGGGGAGGGCCGAGCGTGAGCATGGACAGGGGCTCGATAATGCGATAGAAGCCCGCTGTACATATTTGTTCGACGGCGTCCCGAGCGGAGGCACACATGGCGCGCGACCCGAAGTACGACATCCTGTTCGAGCCAATCCAGCTCGGGCCCAAGACGCTGAAGAACCGCTTCTACCAGGTGCCGCACTGCATCGGGGCGGGCTCCGAGAAGCCTGGGTTCCAGGCCTATCACCGGGGGATGAAGGCCGAAGGCGGATGGGGCGCGGTCTGCACCGAGTACTGCTCGATTCATCCCGAGTCGGACGACACGCACCGCGTGTCGGCCCGCATCTGGGACGACGATGACGTGCGCAACCTGGCGGTCATGTGCGACCGCCTGCACACCTTCGACGCGCTCGCCGGAATCGAGCTCTGGTACGGCGGGCCGCACGCGCCTTGCATGGAGTCCCGCCACAACCCGCGCGGGCCTTCGCAGATCCCGTCGGACTTCGAGGTCAACACGCATCCGCGCTACATGGACAAGGACGACATCGCCCTCGTCCAGCAGATGTACGTCGACGCCTCGGTACGTGCGCGCGAGGCCGGCTTCGACATCGTCTACGTCTACGGCGCACACTCCTACCTGCCGCTGCAGTTCCTCTCCCCCTTCTACAACAAGCGCACCGACGAGTACGGCGGCAGCTTCGAGAACCGCGCGCGCTTCTGGAAGGAGTGCCTCGAGCAGGTGCGCGAGGCCGTGGGCGACGACTGCGCAATCGCGTCGCGCTTCGCGGTCGACACACTCTACGGGCCATCCTCGATCGAGATCGGCGAGGACGGCGTCCGCTTCGTGGAGCACGTGGACGACCTCGTCGACCTCTGGGACCTGACCGTCGGCGACATCGCCGAGTGGGGCCAGAACGCCGGTCCGTCGCGCTTCTTCGAGGGGAACCACGAGAAGCCGTACACGGGCCAGGTCAAGGCCGGCGACCACACGAACAAGCCGGTGGTCGGCGTGGGCAGGATCACGAACCCGGACACGATGGTGGCGATCATCGGCTCAGGGCAGTTCGACATCATCGGCGCCGCGCGGCCGTCGATCTCGGACCCGTTCCTCCCCAAGAAGATCGAAGAGGGCCGCCCCGACGACATCCGCGAGTGCATCGGCTGCAACCAGTGCATCTCGCGCTGGGAGATCGGCGGCCCGCCGATGATCTGCACCCAGAATGCCACCGCAGGCGAGGAGTACCGGCGCGGCTGGCACCCCGAGAAGTTCCACCCGGCGGCAAACCGCGACAAGGGCGTGCTCGTGGTGGGCGCCGGCCCGGCCGGCATGGAGTGCGCCATGGTGCTCGGCAAGCGCGACATGTCCGCCGTGCATCTGGTAGAGGCCGGCGAGGAGATCGGCGGCTGCGTCAACTGGATCTCGCAGCTCGGCCACTCGGACGGCGGAGAGAACCTCGCCCGCGGGACCGCCCGCGGGCTTGGCGAGTGGAAGCGGATCGTCAACTACCGCCAGATCCAGCTCGACAAGCTGCGCAACGTCGAGGTGCACCTCAGATCGCGCCTGTCGACTCAGGACGTCCTCGAGTACGGGGCCGAGATCGTGGTCGTCGCGACCGGCTGCCACTTCGCAACCGACGGGCTGAACCCGGCGACCCACGCCGCGATCGATGGCGCGGACGCGTCACTGGACTGGCAGCTGACCCCGGACGAGGTCGTCAAGGGCAGCAAGCAGATAGGCAACCGCGTGCTCGTGCTCGAGAACGAGGGCTACTACATGGGCGTCTCGATCGCCCAGAAGCTGGCCGGCGAGGGTCACGACGTGACGCTCGTAACCCAGATGGGCGACGTGGCGAACTACATGGAGTTCACGCTCGAGGCGCCGATGCTGCACCGTGACCTACACCGGCTCGGCGTCAAGATCCACCCCTACACGATGCTCGAGAGGATCGAGCCAGGCGCCTGCCACGCCTACAACGTCTGGAACCCCGCCCACAAGGAGCAGTTCGAGGTCGAGACCGTCGTGCTCTGCACGCAGCGCATGTCCGACGACGAGCTCTACCACGAGCTGCGCTCCGACCAGGACGCGCTCGAGCGCGAGGGCATCGAGGCGGTCTACATGATCGGCGACGCCGCCGCGCCCCGCATGATCCCGGACTGCATCTTCGACGGCCACCGACTGGCGCGCGAGATCGACAGCTCGAACCCCGCGATGCCGCTGCCGTTCATCCGCGAGCGACGGCTGTGGGGCGAGGTGACCAACGAGGACTACGACGCCGCGCTCCTGAACACGCCCGACGTCGTGCCGATGATGGCGAAGTAGCGGATGAAGATCGTCGTCCCGGTCAAGCAGGTGGCGGTCCTCGACGAGGAGTTCGAGCTGCTCGAGGACCGCCCCGGTGTAGACCCGGACGCGATCGACTGGGAGCTGAACGAGTGGGACGACTTCTCGCTCGAAGTCGCTCTTCGGCTCCGGGAGGCGGAGGGCCAGGGCGAGGTCGTGGTGATCTCGGTCGGGGGCGAGGAGTCAGAGGAGGGCCTGCGCGCCTGCCTCGCCAAGGGCGCCGACCGAGCGCTCCGTGTGTGGGAGGACTCGCTCGAGGGCGCGGATCCGCTGGCCGTCGCCCGCGTGCTGGCAGCGGCGGTCGGGCGTGAGTCGCCCGACCTCGTGCTCTGTGGGGTCCAGTCGAGCGACGCCGTGAACAGCGCCACCGGCGTGGCGCTCGCCGCGCACCTCGACTTGCCCCGTGTGGCCGTCGTGACGGCGCTCGACTACGACGCCGGCGCCGGGGCCGCCACCGTCGAGCGCGAGCTGGAGGGCGGCCTGATCGAACTGCTCCGAGTGCGCTTGCCGGCGCTGCTGACGATCCAGACCGGCATCAACGAGCCGCGCTACGCGAACCTGCGCGCGATCAAGCAGGCGAAGGAGAAACCACTCGAGGCAATGGCGCCCTCCGACCTCGGGGTCGACGAGGACGCGCTCGCAGCGGCCGCCGGCTCGAGGGTACGCTCGATGGTGCCCCCGGACCCCGGGGGCGGGGCGGAGATGCTGAACGGCTCGGCGTCGGCCGTGGCCGAGCGGATCGCCGAGATCGTGAAGGAGCGGATGAGCGGATGAGCGGCATCCTCGTGGTGGCGGAGAGCCGGCGGGGCGAGTTGCGAGAGGTCTCGCTCGAACTGGTCGGCGCCGCTCTCGCGCTGAAGGAGCAGGCCGGCGGGCGCCTCGCCGTCGCGATGATCGGGGCAGAGGCCACCGGGTACGCGGACGCGCTCGGTGCGCCCGGCGTCGACGAGGTGCTCACCGTCGAAGCACCGGCCGCCGACTTCGAGGCCCACGTGCATGCCGGCGCGCTCGAGGCTCTGATCGCGCAGGAGAACCCGGCCCTCGTGCTGCTCGGCCACACGATCGACGCGCTCGGCTTCGGACCGGCGGTGGCCGCGAAGCTCGGACTCGGCTTTGCCAGCGATGTGACCGCGCTCGGTTGGGAGGGCCGCCCGGTCGCCTCGCGCGGAGCCTACGGCGGCAAGCTCCAGGTGGAGCTCGACTTCCCCGGCAAGGACACGGTCCTCCTGCTGCTGCGCGCGGGCGCATTCGAGGCCGCGGAGGGCTCGGGCGCGGCCACCGTCCGTGCTGTGGAGACCGCCGGCGAGCCGCGCACCGAGCAGCTCGGCTTCCGTGAGGTCGAGGCCGGCGACGTGGACATCACGAAGGCCGACTTCCTGCTGTCGGTGGGCCGCGGCATCGAGGAGAGGGACGCCCTTTCGCAGTTCGAGGAGCTGGCCGAGAAGATGGGCGCCACGCTCAGCGTGTCGCGTCCGCTCGTCGACGCCGGCTGGATCTCGAACGCCCGCCAGGTGGGTCAGTCCGGGAAGACGGTGAAGCCGAAGGTCTACCTCGCGCTCGGAATATCGGGCGCCGTCCAGCACCTCGCCGGGATGCAGAACGCCGACACGATCATCGCGGTGAACACCGACCCCGAGGCTCCGATCTTCAGGGTCGCGGACTACGGGGCGGTCGCGGACCTGTTCGACGTAGCTGACGGGCTGGCGGAGCAGTTCGGGGAATAGGGTGGTGGTGGGCTCCGTCCCACCCCTCGCGGCCGAGAAGACCCGTGAGGTCTTCTGGGACTTCGCGCCAATTCTCGAGGTCCTCTGGTACGTCCTAGCCGGCTTCTCGGTGCTCGTGTTCGCCTACGGCGTGGCGCGGCCGATCGCGAAGTACAGGCGCGCTCACGGCGGCGGCTGGCCCCCGCTCTCCGAGCTCCCGGGCCGCTTCCGCGAGGCCCTCCGGATCCTGCTGAGCCACGTCTCGATCGGGCGACGCGACACCTACGCCGGCTGGGCACACCGCGGAATCTTCTACGGCTTCCTCGTCCTCTTCATCGGTACGGTCATCCTGGGGATAAACACGGACTTCACCGAGCCCGTGTTGGGCTGGCGCTTCTTCCAGGGCGACTTCTATCTCGGCTACTCGATCGTGCTCGACGTGCTGGGCATGGCGCTGCTTGCCGGGGTGGTCTTGATGATGGTTCGGCGTGGGATCGTGCGCCCTCGCAAGCTGGACTACGCGCGCCCGGACCGCGACATCGACGAACGCACCGGCTACCGAGTAGGCGACTGGACGTTCGTCGGCATCCTGCTCGCCCTGGCCGTCTCCGGCTATGTCCTCGAAGGCACGCGCATCGCGATGGACCAGCCCGGATACAACGCGTTCTCGCCCGCCGGGTGGGTGGCCGCCCAGGGCTTCGACGCGGTCGGCACGAGCGACGGCGCGCTGCGTGCCGTGAGGCACGTGCTCTGGTGGTCGCACGGTTTGCTGGCGATCGCGTTCGTGGCGGCCATCCCCTACACGAAGGCCTCGCACATGCTCGCGAGCTTCGCCTCGCTCGTCGTGCGCGACCCGCAGGCGGGGAAGCGGCTCAAGCCGATCCCCCCGGAGCTCGTTTCCGAGCCGGCCGGCTACGGGTCGCTCGCGGACTTCACCGGAGTGCACATGCTCCATCTCGATGCGTGCACGAAGTGCGGAAAGTGCCATGAGGCATGCCCCGCGCTCGCCACCGGTAGGCCGTTGTCTCCGCGGGACGTCGTGCTCGAGCTGCGTGAGCAGTCGAACGCGGCGATGCGCGAGGTGGGCATCGGCGGCGTACTCGGCGTGCTGATCAAGGGGCAGCAGCCGGCGAACGGCTCATTCGGCCGGCCCGTGGTCCGCGAGGACGGGGTGCACGCGGACACAGTCTGGTCCTGCATGCAGTGCAACGCGTGCGTCGAGGCCTGCCCGGTCGGAATCGAGCAGGCGCCGATCATCAACCAGCTCCGCCGCCGCCTCGTCGAGGAGGGCGCGCTCCCTGCGAGCTTGCAGACGGCACTGCAGACCATCCACAAGGCGGGCAACTCGTTCGGGGAGCGTCCCCGTAAGCGCGGGCGCTGGACCGAGGAGCTCGAGTTCGAGGTGAAGGACGCGCGCAAGGAGCCGGTGGACGTGCTCTGGTTCGTCGGCGACTACGCCTCCTTCGACCCGCGCAGCCAGAAGGTCACCCGTGCGTTGGCGCGCATCTTCCACGCCGCGGAGCTCGACTTCGGGATTGTCTACGACGGCGAGTGCAACTCCGGCAACGACGTGCGCCGAGTCGGCGAGGAGGGCCTGTTCGAGGCGCTCGCCGAGTACAACGTCGCGACGCTCGAGGAGTGCGACTTCAATCGGATAGTCACGAGCGATCCGCACTCGCTCAACGCGCTGCGCAACGAGTATCCGGAGTTGATCTCGGACGAGCTCGGCGGCTCATGGAGGGTGATTCACCACACCGAGCTGCTGCTCGAGCTGCTCGATGACGGTCGGCTGCCGCTCCGAGGCCGGATCGATTATCGCGTGACCTATCACGACCCCTGCTATCTCGGCCGCCACAACGGCGGCTACGACGCACCGCGGACGATCCTGGAGGCGCTCGGATGCACGCTGGTCGAGATGCCGCGCAATCGCGACAACTCGTTCTGCTGCGGGGCCGGCGGGGGGCGCATCTGGATCCCGGACGAGCCCGGGGTCGAGCGGCCGTCCGAGAACCGAATCCGCGAGGCGGTCTCGCTTGGAGAGCTCGACTACTTCGTCGTGAGCTGCCCGAAGGACGTGACCATGTACGAGGACGCGATCAAGACGTCCGGCAACGCCGAGCGGATCCAGCTGCGCGAGCTGACCGAGCTGATCGAGGAGGCGCTCGGCTCAGCCTCGGCTCACGAACGCGGCCGCGACTTCTCGGTGTCGTAGAGCGGGAACGCCGCCACGGTCGCCCCCACAGTGCCGTCGCCCAGCGCCACTTCCACTTGCGTGCCGTCGCTGTCCAGATCGCGGTCGATCGCTGCCATCGCGAGCTGCTCGCCGAAGGTCGGGCTCTCCGCCGGGCTGCGCACGATCCCGACCTCGTTGCCGTCCTTGGTGACCGCCGCCCCGTACTCGGGGGTCTCGCCGCCCTCGATC
>Ga0126312_10000078_pt1 | contig 40367 bp, 42 predicted proteins | sample Plot104A_FD_92537 | JGI IMG/M metagenome (GOLD analysis project Ga0126312, IMG submission 92537) | Serpentine soil microbial communities from UC McLaughlin Reserve, CA, USA - Plot104A | ecosystem: Environmental > Terrestrial > Soil > Grasslands | place: USA: UC McLaughlin Reserve, Lake County... | reverse complement strand
TCCCGTTAGGTGACTTGAAGATGCGCGCCCCGGTGTCGCACCCGCACCGCTTTTCCTCGGCGTCTGCTGCCAGTCGGCGACGAGCCGGCGGTAGGCCTGCTCGACCTGTTCGGAGAGCTCGCGCTGGTGGTGTTGCTCGCGCTTGGTGGCGGGAGAGCCCGAGCGGCGGCCGCGCTGGCCGACCCGCCGGCCATCCCTCGCACAAGGGCCGAGTCGCTGACGGCTCGCGAGCTGCGCACGTTCCTGGAGCACGTCGCCGACGACCGCCTGGCGGCGCTGTGGCGCCTGGCGGCGACCACCGGGCTGCGCCGCGGCGAACTGGCCGGGCTCACCTGGCGCTCGCTCGACCTCGAGCGAGCCAAGTTGCGCGTCGAGCAGCAGCTCGTGCGGACCGAGGACGGCCTCGGCTTCGGCCCGCCGAAGTCGCGGCGCTCAGAGCGCACCGTCGCGCTCGACCCGGAGACCGTCGAGACGCTGCGCCGGCACCGGGAAGTGCAGCTCTTGGAGCGCGACCTTGCGGGTCCCGCCTACGGGGACCGGGACTTGGTGTTCTGCGACGAGCTCGGGGCGCCGCTCGACCCGAAGCGGCTCACCGACCGTTTCGGGAGGCTCCGCCAGGCCGCCCGCATCCCGACGGGCACCTTCCACACGCTCAGGCACACGGCGGCGACGCTGGCGCTGACGAGCGGCGTGCCGTTGCACGTCGTGGCCGCGCGGCTGGGCGACGACCCAAAGACCGTGCTCGACACCTATGCCCACCTGCTGCCGCGGTCGGACGAGCAGGCGGCCAAGGCGGTGGCCGCAGCGCTCGTTGACAAGCCGTTGACAGCCGCCGCCTGATCCCGCACTGCGATGCGGGATTCCCGGCGCCACCGCGCTAAGCATTAGTTAAGCCGCTAGCGGCCCGGCAAGCCTGGTGGAATACTGGCCGCGCAGGAGGCGTCGGTCAATCGACCGCGCTTGCCCCCCAGGAATGCACAGGGATGGTCTCGCCAACCTCTAGCTGACGAGGGTGGGGCGACCCTTGCCCGGGTCGCCGCCCTGGCTGGTCTGATAGCCGCGGTCGCGCTGCTGGGCATGATCATGTTCGGCGGCGGCGGCCCGTACAGGGTCTCCGCTTACTTCCCCAACGCGGGCCTGCTCGTCAAGGGCGACGACGTTCAGGTCGGAGGCCATCCGGCCGGCAAGATCACCGACATCGAGTTGACCGACTCCAGCGAGGCGAAGGTCTCGATGACTGTGGACGACGACATCGCGCCGCTCCACCAGGGGACCACCGCGCAGATACGCCTCACCTCGCTGCCGGGTACCGCGAGCAGGTTCGTGGCCCTCCGGCCCGGGCCGAACAACGCCCCGAAGGTCCCCGACGGCGGTCGGATCGGGGCGGACAAGACCAGCTCGCCGGTGGAGCTCGACCAGCTCTTCGACGCCCTGACGCCCAAGGCGCGCAAGGGGCTGCAGCAGATCGTGCAGGGGTCCGCGACCTATTACTCGGGACGCTCCACGGAGCTGAGCGAGAGCCTCAAGTACCTCAGCCCGGCTCTATCGACGACCTCGCGTCTCACGCACGAGGTGGCGCTCGACCAGAAGCTGTTCGAACGCTTCGTCGTGGACACGGCCGGCGTGGTGAACGCGATCGCCTCGCGTCGAGACGACCTGACGTCACTGGTCAGCAACGCGAACGCCGCGACGCAGGCGATCGGCGACGAGAACGCGGCGCTCGACCGCGCGCTCGTGCTGCTGCCGGGGACGCTGCGGAGGGCCAACACGACCTTCGTGAACCTGCGCTCGACGCTCGACGACCTCACGCCGCTCGTCAACGCGTCCAAACCGGCGACGAAGAATCTCGCCCGCTTCCTCCGCGACCTGCGGCCGCTCGTCCACGACGCCCGGCCGACCGTCGACGACCTCAGCGCCCTGGTCCGCACGCCGGGGCCGAACAACGACCTGACCAACCTCACGGCGAAGTTCCCCTCGCTGGAGGGACAGACCAACACTGACTTCCCGCGCGCCGTCCGCACGCTGAGACGCGCCCAGCCGGTGCTCGAGTACGCGCGGGTCTACACCCCCGACCTCGTCGGCTGGTTCAAGGACTACGGCCAGAGCGCCGCCTCCTACGACGCGAACGGCCACTTCGCAAAGATCTCGCCGCTGCTGGCCCCGTTCGCCTACAACAACGGGCAGCTCGTACCGCTCCCCCCGGGCTCGAACCGCTTCTCCGGGCTGACGCGGCAGGTCAAGCACTGCCCCGGCAGCGCGGTCGCCCGCTCCCCCGACGGCTCGACGCCCTACCCGGTAATCGACTGCGACCCCGCGGCCACGCCGCCGGGCCCATGAGACGCCTGATCGCACTGATCGCCCTCGCGGTCGCCGTCCCCGTTCTGGCGGTCGTCGGAATCGGGGCCTCGATCGGCGGCGGGGGCGGCTACAAGGTGCGTGCGATCTTCGACAACGCCGCGGCCGTCGCACCCGGCGGGGACGTCAGGGTCGCGGGAGCGCGGGTAGGCGTCGTCGAGTCCATGGACGTGGCTCCGGGCAAGAAGGCGGCGCTCGTCCTCAGGATCGACGACAAGCGCTTCACGCCGTTCCGCCGCAACGCGCGCTGCACCATCGTGCTGGCCACCTTCATCGGAGAGAAGTCGGTGGAGTGCCAGCCGGGCGGCGCCCAGGGAGGCGGTGCGCTCGAGGAGATCAGGCACGGCGCGGGCGAGGGGCAGCACCTGCTCCCCGTGTCCCGTACTAGCTCACCCGTCGACCTCGACATCGTCAACGACACGCTGCGCCTGCCCTTCCGGCAGCGGCTCACCATCTTGATCAGCGAGCTCGGGACGGGGCTCGCCGGCCGTGGGCGAGAACTGAACGCCGTCATTCACCGGGCCAATCCGGCGTTCCGGGAGACCGACAAGATCCTGGCGACCCTGGGGCGGCAGAACCGGATCCTCGCCAACTTGGCCCGCGACTCGGACACCGTCCTGGCCCCGCTTGCACGCGAGAAGGCGCGCGTCGCCGACTTCATCGTGCAGGCCAACACCACCGCGGAGGCCAGCGCCGAGCGCAGCGGGGACATAGAGGCCTCGATCGCACGACTGCCGGGCTTCCTGCGCCAGCTGCGGCCCTTGATGAGCGACCTGGGCGGGTTCGCCGACCAGGCCACGCCGGTCCTGCACGACCTCGGGCTCGCGGCACCCGCGACGAACCGCGTGATCGAACAGCTCGGCCCCTTCTCGACCGCCGCTCTGCCCGCTGTCCGCAGCCTCGGCAAGGCCGCCGCCGTGGGGACGCCGGCGGTCGTGGCCGCCCGTCCGCTGACTCGCAACCTGAAGAGCTTCGCGAGCGACGCCGTTCCCGTCTCCGCCAACCTCAAGGACCTCACGGCGAGCCTGAACAAGTCGGGCGGGCTCAAGCGCTTCCTCGACTACGTCTTCAACCAGTCGACCTCGATCAACGGCTTCGACTCGCTCGGTCACTACCTGCGCACCGAGCTGATCGCCAAGCTCGCATGCGGCATCTACGCCGTCGCTCCGACGGCGGAGTGCAAAGCGACCTTCACCACGCCGTCGTCGACCACGAGCACCAGCATGAAGGCCCTGACAGCCGCCTATCGGGCCGCCGCCAGGAAGTCGAAGCGGGGCGCCGGAGCCGGCACGGGCTTGCTCGACGAGTTCCTCGGCAGCGGGGATCCCGCCGTCGATCGCAAGCGCCGCGACAACCGCACTCGGCTGCGGCGTCAGGCGAGCGGGCCCTCGCCCTCGCAGGGGGGCCGAGGCGACCAGCCGCTGCTCGACTACCTCCTGGGGGGCGAGAAGTGAGCCGGCGCGGCGTCCGCTCGATCGCGGCCAGCCCCCTGCTGGTTGGAGCGATCGCCGTGCTAGTGACGATCATCGCCGTCTTCATGGCCTACAACGCCAACTCGGGCCTGCCCTTCGTCCCCACCTACGACCTCACGGTGAGGCTGCCGAACGCCGCCAACCTGGTGCGGGGGAACGACGTGAACATCGGCGGGGCACGAATCGGGACGGTCTCCGAGATCAACCCGGTGGCGAATAACAACGGCGACGCGACCGTGGAGCTCAGGCTCAAGTTGAACAAGGAGGTCGAGCCCCTGCCCGCCGACACGACCGTGCTGGTGCGGCCGCGGTCGGTGCTCGGGCTGAAGTACGTCCAGCTGACACCCGGCAAGTCGAAGCGGAGCCTCCGGCCCGGGTCCGTGGTCCCGCTGCGCAACGCCCGGCCGCGACCCGTCGAGATCAACGAGGTGATCAACACCTTCAACGCGCCCACGCGGCGCGGAGCGCAGCAGTCGCTGAACGGGCTCGGGGTCGGCCTGGCTGGGCGCGGCAGCGACGTGAACCGGGCAATCGAGAACCTCCGGCCGCTGCTGGACGACCTCGAGCCGGTGGCGCGGGTAATCGCCTCGCCGAGCGCGCGCCTGTCGCGGCTCGTCCCGAGCCTGGGCGCCACGGCGTCCGAGCTGGCGCCGGTCGCAGAGATCCAGGCCGCCCTGTTCGTGAACCTCGACACCACCTTCGCTGCGCTGGCGGGGGTCGCCCGCCCGTTCCTCCAGGAGACGATCTCGGAGTCGCCGCCGACGGAGCAGGCCGGCATCGTCAACTTTCCCCTCCAGCGCCCGTTCCTGCGGAACAGCACGGCGCTGTTCCGCGACCTGAAGCCCGGCGTGCGCACGTTGCCCACGGCGGCGCCTGCCCTCTCGGTCGCCCTGCAGCAGGGGATAAAGACGCTCCCGCTCACCCCGCCCTTCGACAGGCGCCTGGAGGGCGTCTTCCGGGCGCTCGGTGACCTGGCCGACACGCCGCTCGCGCAAGCCGGCGTCAAGCGCCTGGCCCAGACGGCGCGCTCGCTCAAGCCGACGCTGGCGTTCCTGACCCCCGTCCAGACGGTCTGCAACTACGCGACGCTGTGGTTCCGAAACGTCGGGAGCCTCCTGTCCTACGGCGACGCAAACGGGACCTGGCAGCGGTTCGTCGCCCTCGTCGCGGCCGCCGGGCCCAACAACGAGGGCGGCCCGGCGAGCGCCCCGGCCAACGGCCCCGCTCCCGGCAACTATCTCCACAACAACCCCTATCCGAACACGGCCTCCCCCGGGCAGCCGAGGGAGTGCGAGGCTGGGAACGAGCCGTTCACGGCGGGCAGCCAGGCGATCGGGAACGTCCCCGGCAACCAGGGGACGACCACCCAGGGGCAGGTCGGCGCCAGCACAACCGCGGGCGGGGGACGATGAGGGCCCGGCAGACGCGACTGACTCCGTTCCGGGCCGGGCTCGTGGCGATCGTGATCATTGTGATCGCCTCGTACTTCAGCTTCGCCAAGAACATCCCGTTCAGCGGTCCGTTCCAGCTGAAGGCGGTTTTCGCGAACGGCCAGAACGTCGGTCTTCGCTCGCCCGTGCGGATCGCGGGTGTCGAGGTCGGCAAGGTGACCAAGGTCGAGCCGGCCAGCGGCGACTCGAGCGCCACCGAGGTGACGATGGAGCTCCAGGACAAGGCGCTCCCGATCCACAAGGACGCCAGGCTGAAGATCCGCCCGCGGACGTTCCTCGAGGGGAACTACTTCGTCGCCATCAGTCCGGGCCAGCCGCAGTCGGACAAGGTAGGGGACGGCGACACCATCCCGATGTCGCAGACCGACTCGCCCGTGCTGCTCCAGGACGTCCTCGACGAGCTGAACACGGGCACCCGCGAGAACCTGCAGAAACTGCTCGAAGGCTACGGCGGAGCGCTCGCCGGGAAGCCCGCACCGGGCGAGGACCAGGACCAGGACTCCGCCGTCCGGGGCGAGACGGCCGGCCAGGCCCTGAACCAGACGCTCCTCTACTCCCCCGCCGCGCTGCGTGGCACGGCGATCGTCAGCGAGGCGCTCCTCGGCACCGAGAGGCATGACCTGTCGAGGCTGATCCGCAGCGGTCAGCACGTGTCGCGCGCGCTCGACAGCCGCGAGGAGCAGCTCAAGGACCTGATCACCAACCTCGACATCACGACGGGTGCCCTGGCGAGCCGGCAGGGGGATCTTCGCGAGACCATCCGCCTCCTGCCGGGAGTGCTGGAGGCCGCCCGGCCCGCGCTCGCGAACCTCAACCGGGCCTTCCCGCCCACCCGCGCGTTCGCACGAGAGATCCTCCCCGGGGTCCGCGAGACAGGTCCCACGATCAACGCGGCATTCCCCTGGATCGGGCAGACGCGCAAGCTGGTCTCGCCCCAGGAGCTGCAGGGGCTGGCGCAGGATCTGCGCAGGGCCACCCCGAGCCTCAATCGGGTCACCAATGCCACGCTCAAGCTTCTGCCCCAGGTCGATCTGGCGGACCGCTGCGCGCTCGGCGTGGTGCTGCCCACCGGGGAGAAGGTCATCCCCGATCCGCCCTTCACCTCCGGGATCCCTAACTACAGGGAGTTCTGGCAATCGCTGGTCGGGCTGGCCGGGGAGGGGGCCGGTTTCGACGGCAACGGGTACTTCACCCGCGTCTTCTCGGGCGGGGGCAACATCCCCGTCCACAGCACTCCGCTGCCGGGCACGCTCGAGCAGTTCAGCAACGCCGTCCTCCAGCCGCAGGGGTCCCGGCCGGCCAAGCCGAGCAGGCGACCCCCCTTCAACGGCAGCTTCCGCTGCTATCGCAATACGCCGCCGGACCTCAGCGCGAGGACGGGGCCCGGCCCGTGACAATTGCGATCCGCAAGCACCTGAGGGACTTCCTCGCGATCGCCTTCATGGGGGTGCTCGCGATTGGCGTCGCGGGCTACATCCTCTCCAACGAGCGCTTCTACCTGCCCGGCTGGGTGCCCCTGGTCGGGACCGAGTTCTACACCGTGAAGACCGACCTCACGACCTCCCAGGCGGTCGCGCCCGGCCAGGGGCAGAGCGTGACGATCGCGGGCGTCAAGGTCGGCGAGATCGGCAGCGTGAAGCTCGAGAACGGGCAGGCGGTGGTCGACCTGAACATCAAGCAGAAGTACGCGCCGATCTACCGCGACGCGACGGCGCTGCTGCGGTCCAAGACCGGGCTCAAGGACATGTACATCGAGCTCGACCCCGGCAACCGCCGCGCCGGGAAGGTCGCCGAGGGCGGCAGCATCGGCGAGGCCGACACGCTGCCCGACGTCAACATCGACGAGATTCTCTCGTCGCTCGACGCGGACGCCCGCTCTTACCTGGCGGTCCTGCTGAACGCGGGCGGCGAGGCTTTCAGCGACCGGGCGGAGCGCGGAACGGCGCCCTCCGAGCAGGGCGCCGGGAACGAGCAGGCCAACCAGACGGCCACTCAGGACCTGCGCGAGACGTTCAAGCGCTTCCTGCCCACGACGCGCGACACGCGCCGCATCACCCGCCTTCTCTCGAGGCGGCGTCGCAACCTGCGCCACGTCGTTCACAACCTCCAGGAGCTCACGACCGCCGTGGCCTCGAAGGACAGGCAGCTCGCATCGTTCGTCGACTCGAGCAACGCGAGCTTCGCAGCCATCGCGCGGCAGAACGCCAGCCTCAGCGACGCGCTGGGGCTCCTGCCGGGCGCGCTCGGACAGACCCAGACCACCCTCCGCAAGGTCAGCACGCTGGCCGCCAACCTGGGGCCCACCCTCCAGGCGCTCAGGCCAGGGGCCCGCGCGCTTGCTCCGGCGCTGCGCGCGACCAGGCCCTTCCTGCGGGGCTCGACGCCCATCATCCGAAACCAGCTGCGGCCGTTCGCGACCGCTGCCCAGCCGGCCGCTCGCAACCTGGTGCCGGCCGCCCGCAACCTGGCCACGGCCACCCCCGACCTGACGAGCACCTTCAAGGTCGTGAACGTCTTCCTCAACATGCTCGCCTACAACCCGCCCGGGCCCGAGGAGGGCTTCCTGTTCTGGAACTCCTGGGTCGGCCATCTGGGCACGCTCGTCTTCAACACCGGGGACGCTCAGGGACCGATCCGTCGCACCGCTCTCTTCTCCAACTGCGTGAGCCTGCCGACCGCCGAGCTCGCGGCGGCGGCGCTGCCGGCGGCCGGCACGCTCCTGAAACTGACCAACCTGCCGAAGTCGAGTGAGGTATGCCCATGACGGGGGTGCCCAGGTGATCAAGCAGGTGCCGAGCCTCGGGCGAATCGCCGTGATGGTGGTATTCGGGCTGTCGTGCTTCGGCATCCTGCTGTACCTGTGGCTCTCCTTCGGCGGCGCAGTTCCCCTCAAGCCGGAGGCCTACCGCTTCGAGGTGAGGTTCCCCGAGGCGACGCAGATGGCCCAGGAAGCCGAGGTGCGTATATCCGGCGTCAAGGTCGGCAAGGTGACGAAGAAGGAGCCCGATTCGCGGACCGGTCTCACCAAGGCGACGATCGCGATCGATTCGAAGTACGCCCCGATCCCACGCGACACGCGGGCGATCCTTCGCCAGAAGACGCTGCTGGGCGAGACCTACGTGGAGCTCTCCCCCGGGCACAAGTCATCGGGCTCGCTCGCCGACGGCGGCTCGCTGCCGGTGGCAAACGTGGCTCCCACCGTCGAGCTGGACGAGATCTTCCGCTCCTTCAACGCGCCGACCAGGAAGGCGTTCCAGATCTGGCTCGCTGACCAGGGCAGGGGGGTGAACAACCGCGGCCGGTCGCTGAACGACGCACTTGCCGCGCTGAACCCCTTCACCGAGAACACCGATCGGGTCCTGGCCGTGCTCCACCGGCAGAGCGGCGCCACCCGCAGGCTCGTCCGCGACACGGGCGCCGTCTTCCAGGCGCTCAGTGAGCGGAGGGGTCAGCTCCGCGGCCTAGTCGTGAACTCCAACCGGGTCTTCGAGACGACGGCGGCCCGCAACGCCGACCTGGCCGATGCGGTCACGGTGCTGCCGACCTTCCTGCGCGAGTCGCGCCGCACGGTCGAACGCCTCACTCCCTTCGCCCTCGACACCAATCCGCTCGTGACCCAGCTGCGGCCCGCGGCGCGCCAGCTCTCCCCGACACTCATCGACCTCGCGGCCATCTCCCCCGATCTCGCGGCCCTCTTCCGCGACCTGCGGCCCCTCATCCGCGTGTCGCGCCGGGGGCTGCCGGCGCTCGCGGGAGTGCTCGACGACACCCGACCGCTCCTCGAGCAGCTGGATCCCTTCCTGCGTCAGGTCATCCCGATCTCCAACTACCTGGGCTTCTTCAAGCACGAAGTAAGCGCCTTCTTCGCGAACGTCCCCGCGTCGACGCAGGCCACCGACAGGCCCCCCGGCGCCAGCGGCCCCGTCCATTACCTGCGCCTTCTCCAGGGCCTCCGCCCCGAGGACCTGGCCGCGTACCCCACGCGCGTCCCCTCGAGCCGCCTCAACCCGTACCCACAGCCTGGCAGCCTGAAGCAGCTGAAGAGCGGCCTCAGCGTGTTCGCCGCTTATCTCTGCGGTGGGACCACCGCCTTCCCGCTGTCACCGGCCCTGGTCACCCAGCTGAACGCGATCGATCCCACCCTCGTCCCGAACATCAACGCGTTCGCTTTCGGCGGCAGCGCGTCCAACGTGCCGACGCCGAAGTGCAAGGCACAGCCGCCGCTCGGGCGCCTGGTCGGGCAATCGGGCGTGTTCCCGCGCCTGCAGCCGAGCCCCTAGCTCACCAGCGCCTTCACCGCTAGGTAACTCCGTGGACCAAGGCAGGTATCACGGGCTCCCGGGGGGCGGCCGGTAGTTTGAGCTCCCGAGGTGGATCGCCGTCACCTGGCCCCAGGTCTCGCAGCCTTCCTGGCGGCCACTCTCGTCGCGCTTCTGGGACTGCGCGCGGCCGCCGGCCCTCCAGAGCGCGTGTACGGGGCATCGCCGCTGATCTCGACGCACTTCCACCACGCCTCGACGATCGAGGCGATAAACAGGATGCACTTCGACGTCGGCGCGCTCGGGAACCACGAATTCGACGACGGCGGAGACGAGCTCACGAAGCTACTCGGGAGGGTGTGGTGGCCTCCTCGGCCGAGATCCCGCGCAGATACCACTCGGGGATCGCCCCCGACCCGGCGGTAGCAGCCGTGGTGAGGCGCTGTGCGCGCCTGGTCGGGCCGCTGGCGGGCCGGGTCCTGGGGACCGCCCGGCGCGGGCTGTCGCGCGAGCGCGGCGACCTCGGACGAGTCGTCGCGAAGGCGCAACGCGCGCTGGCCCATGCCGACATCGGGGTGGTGAACCCGGGCAACATGCGCCAGAACCTCCGCTCCGGGCCGGTCACCTACGCGGAGGTCTGTGCGATCGAGGCCTACGGGCACCCGGTGATGCGGATGCGCCTGCGCGGCAGGTACCTGCCCACTCTTCTCGAGCAGCAGTGGAGCAACGGCCGGAGCACGCGGCTCTACACGAGCGGCCTCCGCTACCGCCGGGACGGACCCCGGGCCGTCGACCTCACCGACGCGCGCGGCCGCCGCTTCGATCCCGACCGCTTCTACACGATCGGCGCGAACGAGCTGATCGCCACAGGCCCGCGGTTCAGCGTCCTCCGCGACCACGGGCTACGGAAGCTGCGGGTGGGGACCGACGTCCAGGCGCTGGTGTCCTACCTGGAGCAGCATCCCCGCGCCCTGCGCTGACCGTCAGCCCAGCCTCTGCGCCGGCACGCCGCCGGCCAGGCTGTCCGCCCGGCGTGAGCCGGCCCCGGGTGGCCTAAGCTGACCCTCGAATGGGGGAGCGGTTCGGAGAGATCGTTCGCTTCGCTGCCAGGCGGCCGCTTGTGGTTCTCGGCTTCGTCGCTGTGGTCGCGCTTGGGGGAGCCGTGCTCGCCCTGAGGCTGGAGCCCAGCGCCGACACCGACACGCTGGTCAACAGGTCGTCGAATACCTTCGCGGCCACCGAGCGCTTCAAGAAGACGTTCGGGGACGAGGCCGTCGTCGTGCTCGTCAAGGGAGACCTCCAGCGGACCGTGCTCACCTCCGACCTCGGGCGGCTGCTGCGGCTCGAGGGCTGCCTGTCGGGCAACGTGCCGAAGCGGGGTCTCGCCCAGCTACCGCCGGTCTGTACCGAGATCGACCGCCTGCAGCCGGCAAGGGTTGTCTACGGGCCTGGGACCTTCATCAACACCGCCGCGAACCAGATCTCGGGCGAGTTCCTGAAGCGCCAGAGCGCCAATCGTCAGCAAGCCGCCCAGGCCGCCCGGGCGGCGCGAAAGCAGTCGGCGAAGCGCGGCGATCCGCCGTCCGAGCAGCGGCGGCTGGCCAAGTCGGCTAGCGCCGCAGTCCAGGCCCAGTTCACCCAGCAGGTCTTACAGCTCGCCCTCCGCTACGGGCTCACGGGGCTCCCGTCGATCGACAACACGGACTTCGTCTCGTCGCTCGTGTTCGACAACGGCGCCGGCCGGGTGGGGCGGCCGAAGTCCAAGTTCGCCTACCTGTTTCCCAGCCGCAACGCCGCGCTGATCCAGGTGCGTCTGAAGCCGGGTCTCAGCAACTCCGAGCGACGGCGGGCGATCCAGCTCTTCGAGCAGGCCGCGCGCTCCCGGCCGCTCGAGCCCAGGCACGGCGCCCACTACATCGTCACCGGCGTTCCGGTGGTGGCCGAGGGCCTCGCGGACGCCGTCCAGCACGCGATCTTCGTCCTCCTCGGCGCCGCGCTGCTGGTGATGGCTGCGACGCTCGCGCTCGTCTTCCGGACCCGGCTGCGTTTGCTGCCGCTGGCGCTGGCTCTGGCAGCCGCGGCGATGACCTTCGGCGCCCTCTCGCTGGCCGGCGGCAGCCTGACCATGGCGTCGATCGCCGTACTGCCCGTGCTGATCGGTCTCGCGGTGGACTACGCGATTCAGTTCCAAGCGCGCTTCGACGAGGCGCGCGGGCGTCGGCCCCGCCCGGAGGCGTCCGAGGCCGCGGCGAGCGCCGCCCGGGCAGGCGGGCCGACGATCGCCACCGCCGGGCTCGCGACGGCCGTGGGCTTCCTCGTGCTGCTGCTGTCGCCGGTTCCGATGGTGCGCGGCTTCGGTGTGCTGCTCGTGCTCGGCATCGTGCTCGGCCTGGGCTGCGCGCTCACGGCAGGGTTCGCGGCCCTGGTCCGGTTCGCCGAGCCGCGCAGTCGTCCCGACGACCTCCCGCCCGCCTTTCCGCGCCTGCGCGGCAAGCTGGAAGCGTGGGGGGCCACCCTGCGCGGGAGCCGCCCGGCCGATTGGATCGCCGACCGTTCATGGCGGGCGCTGCACGCGTCGCTCGAGCGGCCGCGAAAGGTTCTGGCGATCGCGCTCGCCCTGGCGGTGGTCGGGTGGGCGGTCGACACCCAGAGCAAGGTCGTCTCGGACGTCCGCGAGCTGGTGCCCGCCGACCTGCAGGCGCTGCGCGACGTGAACCAGCTCGAGAAGGAAACCGGCGTATCCGGCGAGATCGACGTGACGGTGCACGCCGACGACATCACGAAGCCCTCGGTGGTCGCGTGGATGACCCGTTTCCAGCAGGGCGTCCTGAAGGCCCACGGCTACAAGCCCGGCAGGCGCTGCAGCGACGCAAAGGGGGCGCCCGAGCTCTGCCCGGCCTTGTCACTGCCGGACCTGTTCAGCTCACCCACGGCCAAGCGGAACGTGCGGCAGCTGCTCGACTCGGTCCCGCCCTACTTCTCGCAGGGCGTCGTATCGCGCGATCGCCGGACGGCCAACATGGCGTTCGGCATCCGACTGATGCCACTCGACAGGCAGGACGAGGTGGTCGACGACATCAAGCAGCGGCTCGACCCGCCCGAGGGCGTGCAGGCTTCCGTCGTGGGACTGCCGGTGCTCGCCGCCGAGGCGAACGGGGCGCTCTCTTCGCCCTGGCGGCGGGGGCTCACCCTGCTAGCGGCCCTGGCCGGCGTGTTCCTGGTCCTGCTGGCGGTGCGCCGCTCGAGGCGGGAGGCGGCGGTGCCGCTGATACCGATCGCGCTGGCCACGGGCTGGTCGGGCGGCGTGCTGTTCCTGCTCGGTCTGCTTCCCGGTCCCCTCGAGGTCGACCTGAACCCGATGTCGGTGACCCTCGGCGCGCTCGTGATCGCAATCTCGACCGAGTTCAGTGTGCTGCTGTCGGCCCGCTACCGCCAGGAGCGAGAAGGCGGCGCCGGCCCGGCGCGCGCAATCCAGCTGACATACGCCTCCACCGGAGCGGCGGTGCTGGCCTCGGGCACGACGGCGATCGCCGGCTTCGCGGCCCTCGTCGCGTCGGACATCCGCATGCTGCGCGACTTCGGGATCGTCACGGTGGCCGACCTGACCGTCTCCCTGCTGGGTGTGATGCTGGTGCTCCCGGCCGCACTGCTCTGGGCCGAGCAACACGGCCGGTTCAGCCTGCGCGACCTGGACCCGCGCCCCGTCGCGCGCGAGGTGTGGGGGGCGCGGCCGGGGCTTCGCCGTCCGCGGCTTCCGCGTCGCCGGCGCCTTCGCCTGCCGCTGCTGCGCCGTCGCAGCGGAGCTTAGGCGGGCGGCCGTGCCGGAGCGCGAAGACCGCTTCAGCGACCTGGGCGGAGGCGGGCCGGAGGACGCAGACGGCCGCAGCCCGGCCGAGCGTATCGGCGACCGGCTCGCGGAGCGCGACAGGTCGCATCCGGAGCCCGATGAGCGTCCGCCGGAGGTACCGCGTCCCGGCAACCGCTATGCCTGGCTGGTCGGGATCGTGATGCTGATGGCCATAGCCGTTCTCCTGATCACCACGGCGCTCCCCCATCGCGGCGAGGGGGTGCTCGGGCTCAAGCCTGGCAAGCGGCTGCCGGACTTCGCCGCCCCGCTCGCGCTCGGCCACCTCGAGGGCGACGCCAACCTGTGTCAACGACGGCCCTGCCCCAAGGGCTCCGGTCGGGTACCCGCCTGTGAGCTGCGCAGCAGGGAGGTCCTCAACCTCTGCGCGCTGCGCCGGCGGCCTCTCGTCTTGACCTTCGTCTTCGATCGCGGCGCCGACTGCTTCCCGCAGGTCGACAGGACCGAGCGCGTGCGCAGCAAGGTCCCACGGGTCCGCTTCGCGACCGTCTACTTCAGCCGGAAGGATCAGGAGGAGATCAGCCGGATCGTCCGCAACCGCGGCTGGAAACAGCCCGTGGGGGTCGACAGAGACGGGCAGGTGACGAATCGCTACGGCGTCGGGGTCTGCCCGACCACAGTGTTCGCCCGGGCCGGCGGCCGGGTGAGCGCGACCAAGCTCGGCAACCTCACCGAGGACGAGCTCCTCCGGCAGGCCAGCCGGCTCGAGAGCCGCCGCTGATGGAGCTCGACCTCCGCGAGGGGTGGGTGTCCCCGGAGCTCGCGGAGGAGTTCCCGGAGCTCGGCCTTCGCTACGCGCCGGTGGACGCCGTGCCGGGGCGCAGCTCGGGCGAGGTCAAGGAGCGACTGCGCTCCCTCAGCGACCGCTACACGGGGGGAAAGGTGATCCACATGCGCCAGGACCCCGTCCCCTGGGCCTACCGCGTCTTCTACCGGCAGGTCGGGATCGATCCGGACAGCCAGCGGACCCCCGCGGAGCAGGTGGCGCTCGACAGGCTCCAGGCGGGCGGCTTTCTCAGCCGCAACAGGGTCGATGACGCGCTGACCATCGCGATCGCCGAGACGGGTGTGCCGCTCATGGCCCTCGACCGCGACAAGATCGGCAGCGCCGTGGGCCTGAGGCTCGCCGGCGGCGACGAACGGCTCGGCCCGGCCCGACCGCTCTCGGCGCGACAGATTGTCGTGGCGGACGAGCGCCGCGCGCTCGCGGTCCTGTTCGGCGAGATCGCCGAGGACGCGGGCGTCACTCCCGAGACCCGCCGCATGCTCCTCGCGGGCCTCCAGGTGGAGGGGGTCCCGACGATCTCGGTCGAGGAGGCGCTCTGGACGGCGGCCGAGACCCTGGTAGAGGCGGGCTGAGCCCGCTGGTAGAGTGGGCGGACCCGATCGCGGGAGGAACGTGCCCGAGATCCTTCAGGAGAGATCCGCGGCCGCGCTGCCGGCTCCGGTTCCGAGGACGGTCCCGGACGAGCGTGCCGCGCGGCGGTCCCTGCTGGAGCAGGTGGCTCGGCTGGAGGAGGAGCTGGCGCAGATCTTCTGCTCCACCTGGCCGCGCAAGGGGTTCGAGTGGGAGGTCCGCTCGCGGGGTGGCCCGCGGGTCCTCTCGCTGAGGGAGCTGGAGGAGCTGCGCGATGACCTCGCGGATCGCGTGGGATCGGCGCGCCGCGCGCTGTCGGATCGGACCTACGTCGAGGAGCAGAATCGGCGTCTGATCGAGGAGATGCTGCTGGAACCCGCCGAGCACCGCTGGGTACGGGTGGCAAACGAGGACATCGGCGAGCCGGGCTGCAAGCACTGGCACGTGCGCCCGCGCTGGGGAGTGCTCGGCATGCTGATGAACTGGTGGCGGGTAGTCGTCTCCTCCGGCTGTCCGTTAGCCCTCTGACATCTCGAGCCGAGCATGGGCCGGCGTAGCCGCAAGCGTGTCGCGGAGGCCGGGACGCGCGCGGAGCGGGACGCCGCCCGGCGCGCCCGTGCCGCGGCGGAGCCGGCCAAGCGATCGCGTCCGCGGCCACGCCCCGGGCGTCCCGGGATCGACGAGCGCCCGCCCCCTGCCTGGGGCAACTTCCCGCTCAGCGAGCTGCTCGTGCTCGTCGGGCTCGTGCTGCTCGTCTGGGGCGTGGTGAGCGGAAAGGGCGGCGAGGAGCGAATCGCCGCCGGTATCGTGATCGCCGCACTCGGCGGGGCGGAACTGTCGTTGCGCGAGCACCTCGCCGGCTACCGATCGCACACGACCCTGCTTGCCGGCGTGGCCACCTTCGCCGTGGTGACCGCGGTCGCGCTCGGTCTCGGCCCCGTTCGGGTCTGGCTGCTCCTGATCATCGGGACGGCGGTCTTCGCCTCGGCCTTCTATTGGCTGCGGGAGCTGTTCAAGCGGCGCTCCGGCGGCCTCGGTTTCCGCTAGCTTCGTCCCATGCGCAACCTGCTGCGCGCCGGGGCCAGCGGGGTGATCCTGCTGCTGATGATGCTCGGGGCCGGCCTCGTGCTCTGGATCGGCGTGCCCCTGGCCTGGCTCTACATCGGCTCCCAGGTACAGGGGGAGACGAACTCGATCGGCACGGCCCTGGCGGTCACGATGGTCGGGGTCGTGGTCAGCATCCTGCTGATCGTCCCCGTGCTCGGATGGCTAAACCGCAAGCACTTGGAGTTGCGCGAGGCGCGCGGCCTCGAGACCCACGGGGCGACGGCGCTCGAGGCGGTCATGACAGTGAGCGTGGCGGTCGCGGTGGTGGCCTTCTCGGTCTGGTTCTTCGTCATCGCCGGCCCGGGGCCGTCCCTGGCGCCGAGCAAGTGAGCATGCGCCGGCTCCGCATCTCGGGGATCCATCACATCACGCTGCTGTGCAAGGACGCGGCGCGCTCGGTGGCCTTTTACCGCAACCTGCTCGGGATGCGGGTCGTCAAGCAGACCACCAACGTCGACGACCCCGGCACGAGGCACCTCTTCTTCGGCGACGAGGAGGGCACGCCAGGCACCCTTATCACCTGTCTCGAGTACCCGCGGATGGACGAGGGCAGGGTGGGCGTGGGCTCCACGCACCACTTTGCCCTGGCTGTGGAGAGCGAGGGAGAGCTGTCGGCGTGGCGTGACTACCTCGTCTCGCGAGGGATTTCCTGCACCGAGGTGCTCGACCGGACCTATTGCAAGTCCGTCTACTTGCGCGATCCCGACGGGCACATCATCGAGCTGGCGAGCGTGGGACCGGGAGTCACGGTCGACGAGCCGGGGGAGGAGCTCGGCAGCCGCGTGATGGGCGCCTGACGGGAGGCGGCCGGTCGCCGGCCGCCTCCCGTCCGCTCACCGCGTCATGCGGCCGAGAGCGCTCGCTCCGGGCCGATCGCTCGGGCGGCCGGCGGATCGTGGTGAGCCTCGGCACGTGTCCTTCCCGCGGGTGCCGCCGCTGCGCCCTTCGCGGTCAGAACCGCGGCGAGGGCCAGTCTCTGGCGCTCGGTCAGGGTGCCGATCTGCTTGTTCTCCGGCACTCCGAGCGACACGAGCAGGCGCCTGCAGCGCGTCCGCCCCCAGCGCTTCTGACTCATTAGCAGGTCGCTGATCGACATGCTGTGAGCCTGCCAGGGGCAGCGCATGATTACGTCCGCCGCAGAGAGCTCGCCGGTGGCGACCTTGCGCTTCATGCGAGCCCGCGCCAGCCGCACGCGATTCGCATACTCCAACGCCCGCAGATGCTGCTGCTCAGCGCCAATCATGGCTGACTTGCCCATCAGACCTCCCCGCAACTAGGTGCGATTCAATGCGGATGCAGTTCCCCGGCGGCCATGGGGCGGATGCAGGAGGGGTGGGGGAGGACGGCATGCGTCGACCGCGAGTCCGAGGGCCGTTCCTCCTCCGCCGCTCCCGCTTCGCCGAAGGCCGCGATCCACTAAAAAGCAGGGCCCGCCCGTAGTCAACCTCACCCTCCTGGACAGGCCCGCTAAGAGCGGGGTTTTCCGGAAGGGCGAGTTTTGGGCTCCCTACCGGGGCTGGCGCTCGCTGCGAGTACAGTCCGTCCGAGATGCGCTCGACGAAGATCGTGGCAACGATCGGTCCGGCGTCCGGTGATCCGGACGTCCTCGAGCGCCTGATCCGCGCCGGCGTGGACGTCACACGGCTGAATTTCGCCCACGGGACTCCGGACCAGCACGCCGAGATGGCCCTCCGGATCCGGGAGACGGCGGAGCGGATCGGCAGGCACGTGGCCATCATGGGCGACGTCCCCGGGCCGAAGCTGAGGATCGGGCCGGTGGCCGGCGGGGTGGCCGAGCTCGGTCGGGGCTCCCGGGTCGTGCTCACTCCCAGGCCGATCGAGGGGACCTCCGAGCGCCTGCCGGTCGCCTGGCAGGGGCTCGCCGAGCTCGTCGACGAAGGGGACGTCTGCTACCTCGCCGACGGGGCCGTGCGCCTGAGGGTGGACGGCGTCTCCGACGGAGAGGTCCTCACCAGCGTCGAGGTGGGCGGGGTGGTGGTCTCGCGCCAGGGGATCAACCTCCCCAACCTCACCGTCTCGCTCCCCGCCGTCTCGGAGGATGACCTAGCCCTGATCGACGCAGGTATCGACATGGGCCTGGACCTCGTCGCGCTCTCGTTCGTCCGCCGCAGGGAGGACCTGGAGCCGGTCCGCGAGCATCTCCGCTCCCGCGGGAGCGACCTGCCGCTGATCGCGAAGGTGGAGAAGCCCCAGGCGGCCGCAAACGCCGAGGAGATCGTCGACGCCGCGGACGGGATCATGGTCGCTCGCGGCGACCTCGGGATCGAGCTGCCGATCGAGGAGGTGCCGCTCGTACAGAAGCGCCTGCTGACGCTGGCCGGACGGAGAGCGAAGCCGACGATCACCGCCACCCAGATGCTGGAGTCGATGGTCACCTCGAAGCGTCCGACCCGCGCCGAGGTGGCCGATGTGGCCAACGCGATCTTCGATGGCACCGACGCCGTAATGCTCTCCCAGGAGACCGCCGTGGGGGAGAATCCGGTGGAGGCCGTGGAGATGATGTCGAGCATCGCCGAGACCGCAGAGCGCGAGCTGCCCTACGGGCGCTGGCTGTCGGAGCGTGGCCCGCAGGCCAACAACCAGTACCACGCGCTCGCCTTCGGAGCAGTCGGCGCGGTCTACCAGCTCGGGCTGAAGGCGATCGTGAGTCCCACCCGTTCCGGCGCGACCGCGCGGCTGATCTCGGCCTACCGGCCGAAGGCACCGGTGCTCGCGCTGTCGCCCCGGATCGAGATCGTCAGGCGCTGCCAGCTCCTGTGGGGCGTCCAGGCGGCGGTCCAGGACGAGGAGGAGCACACGATCGAGCTCCTCGAGCAGTGCGCCAGGGCCGCCGTGGCCCAGGGCCTCGCCGCTCCGGGCGACCAGATCGGGATAACCGCGGGCCTCCCTCCCGGCCGCGCCGGGGGGACCAATCTGTTCAAGGTCCACAACATCGAGTAGGCCGTGCAGCCCTCCCACGCGGATCACTAGCTCCACCTCCCGTCGAGCACGATGAGGTCCATCAGCAGGCCGTCCTTCCAGCCGTCCTCCGGGTCGCGCTCATATGAGCGCAGCACCCCGACCGGCCTGAAGCCCACCGCCGCATAGCTGCGGATCGCGCGCTCGTTGCCCACGCTGGGGTCGATCGTGAAGCGGTGGTGGCCCTTGGCGACGAAGTACTCGATCGCCAATCGGAGCGCGCGGCGGCCGTAGCCGCGGCCGTGCAGCGACGTCGTGAGCGCGATGTCCAGGGCGACGCTCGGATACCACTCGTAGGACTCCTCCTGGTACTGGACCCAGCCGGCCAGCTCGCCGTCCACCTCCACCACCCAGCCCGTGTCGCGCTCGTAGTCGCCATCCGGCCACCAGCGCTTGACCTCGGGCTCGGCCAGGAGCGCCCCCAGCGCAGTGGCGTCGGCGGGCCTGAACTCGCGCAGCTCGAGGTCGCCGTCACGCATCCGAAGGGCGGAGTCTGGCAGTCGCGTTCCGCATGGCAGCGAGCAGGGCCTGGGTGGAAGGACGCGCGGCGTCGGCCACCCGGGTGACGGCGAAGATCGCTCGCTGGACGGGATCCCGGGCGACGGGGCGCAGGGCTATGCCCGGGTGGCGACCCGGCAGGACCAGGTCGGGCAGCAGCGTCACGGCCAGGCCCCGAGCGACGAGCGCGAGGCTGACCGTCGCATCGTTCGTCCGGTGGCTGATGTCCGGGTCGAAGCCCCCGTGCTCGCGGCACGTTCGCTGGGTCATCTCCTCCCAGGCCATTCCCACGTGGCCCGTCGCCCAGGCTTCGCCGGCTAGCTCGGCGAGCGGCACGGCGCCCTTGTGACGGCGCGCCGCCGGGTGCCTGGCGGGCAGGACGAGGTGCACCGGGTCCCGGAGCAGCTCGTGGCGCTGCAAGCCCTCGGCCAGCCGCCACGGCTGGTGCGGCCATTCGTCACCGAGCACGAGGTCGACGTCGCCCAGCGCCAGCGCCGGCAGCGCCTGCTCGGGCTCGGCCTCCATCAGCTCGCAACGCAGCTCGGGTGCGTCGCGCCTCAGGGCCTCCATCGCCGGCAGGGCGAGGCGCAACGCCACGGACTGGAACCCGGCGATGCGACCGCGGCCTGCGACGCTGCCGGCGGCCGCGGCCAAGTCCGCCTCGGCGAGTGCCGCGCGCTCGAGCAGCACATCGGCGTGGTCGACCAGCACGAGCGCCGGATCGGTCAGGCGCACGCCGCGGCCGGCCCGCTCGAGCAGCGCCACTCCGGCTTCGCGCTCGAGCATGGCGAGCTGCTGCGAGACGGCCGATGGCGTGAATTGCAGCGCGTCGGCGACAGCTGCGATCGTCCCGCGCTCCTTCAGCTCGCGTAGGAGGCGGAGGCGACGGAGGTCGAGCATTAGGAAGGAACGCTACCGAGTTCTATCCAGAAATGGGAATCGATTCTGATGCTTCCAGCAGCCAGGATCCGCGCCCGTGCGCTCCTCGGGAACAGTCCTTTGCCTCGGCTCCGGCGCCGCCTTCGGCGCCATGGCCGTCTTCGGCAAGCTCGCCTATGGTGACGGCGCGACGGTCGGCACCCTCCTCGCCGTCCGCTTCGTGCTGGCCGCCGCGCTGTTCTGGGCGCTGGTCCTCGCGAGCGGCGCCGCCCACGAGGTCCGGGATCTGAGTGGCCGGGACATCCTCGTTGGGCTTGCCTTGGGAGGGTGCGGCTACACGCTCCAGGCCGGCTGCTACTTCGCCGCGCTGGAGCGCATCCACGCGTCGCTCCTGTCCCTGCTGCTCTATACGTTCCCGGCGATCGTCGCCGCCTCCGCGGTCGCGCTGGGCCGCGAGCGGCTCGATGGCCGCCGCCTGACGGCGCTGGGGCTGGCGGGCGCCGGGCTCGTGCTCGTGGTGGCAGGCGCCGGGACGGGCGGACTCGATCCGCTTGGCGCCACGCTCGGGCTCGGCGCCGCTGTCGTCTACAGCGCGTACATCCTCGTGAGCGAGGGCATCGCCGGGCGCATACCGCCGAGCGTGCTTGCCGCTCTCGTCTGCACCGGCGCGGCAGCGCCTCTGACCGTCGGGTCCGCGCTCCTCGGCGAGCTTCGGCCGGGTGAGCTGACGCCGGCCGGCTGGGGATGGCTGGCCTGCCTCGCTTCGGTCTCGACCGTCGCCTCGATCAGCCTCTTCTTCGCCGGCCTGAGGCGCGTTGGGGCGACGACAGCCTCCATCCTCGCCACCGTCGAGCCGCTCGTGACCGTGCTCCTCGCCTTCCTCGTCTTCGGAGAGACGCTTAGCGTGGTCCAGCTCGCCGGTGGCGCGCTCGTGCTCGCCGCCGTACTGGTGCTACACGCGCGGTTCCGCCGCGGTCTTGTGCCGCTCACGGTACGAGCGCGCCTTCTCCACGTTTCCGCAGGACTCCATCTGGCACCAGCGGCCCGAGCGGTTCTTGGAGCGGTCGTAGAACGCCCACAAGCAGTCGTCGCGCGGGCACGCCTTGAGCCGCTGCCAGGTTCCCTCGCGCGCCGAGGCGGCCACGATCGCCATCAAGTGGGCTATCGCGCCGTCGACGCCCACGGCATCGGGCACGAGCTCGGGCTCGCCGCCGGGCGCGAAGCTGATCCTCACGCCGGCGCGGCTGGCCGCACGCTCGAGCCGCTCGACCGCGGCCTCGTCGAGGGGCTCGCCGTTGTTCTGGAGCAGCAGCGCCCGGAGTCCCTCGCGCACTTCGATCGCTCGCCGCAGATCGCCCTCGCTTACCGGCTCGTCGGAGCTCATGAGACCGCGCTCCGCGAGCCAGGCGCGCAGAGCCTCGGGCGTCTCCAGCTCCTCGTCGAGGTGGTCGTAGTCGACGCTGTTCACGAAGCGCTGGATGAGCGACAGCGGCTCGGGTGCCGGCTTGCTGGTCTCTTGGGTCGTCATGGTTTCGGTGGTGAGTGCAGAAGTCTTCCTTATGGAGGGTATCAGCAAAATGTAACTCGCAAAGCGGCTTTGATGGTGTAGTCTACTACCTAATGGAGAACACTGGTTACGACCAGAAAGGAAGCACCGAGATGGGCGAGCAGATCACGATCAGGCGCTCAACAGAGGCGGACCGAGATGCGATCCGTCGACTCGCGGAGCTGGACAGCGGACAGGTCCCTGCAGGAGCGGCGATGCTGGGCTTCGTGGGGGACGAGCTGCGCGCGGCACTCGCGCTCGAGAACGGCGCCTCGCTGGCGGATCCCTTCCAGCCGACCGCAGAGCTCGTGGAGCTCCTGCGAGTACGGACAAACCAGCGCAACGGGCGCACCCAAGTGGCGCTCAGGGCGCTCCGTCCCTGGCGGCACGCAACGGAGGCGACATGAGCTCTCTGATCAATTGGGAAGTGGCGCGCGGGCGCGCCGAAGAGCTGCGGGGCATCGGGCTGGAGCCGCAGCGGCCGCGGCCGCCCCGGCGCTTTCGCGCCGGCAAGAGCATGACTGAAGTGGAGCGGCAGCAGGCGGCATCCGGCTGCGGGCCTTCAGCACCTTGAGGTGATCGCCGGCGGTCGCCGGCGGCCTTCAGCCGGCCACGCCTGCCGGGGGCTCGTCGGGCACCGAGTCCCTCACCCGCTCAAACACCTCGAGCGCCCGGTCGAGCTGCTCGCGCTCGTGCGTCGCCATCACGCTCGTGCGCAGAAGCGCGCCGCCCCGCTGCACCGCGGGATAGAGCGCCACGTTCACGTAGACCCCGGCGTCGTAGAGCGCCTTCCAGAAGAGGACCGCCCGCCAGTCGTCGCCAATGACGACGGGCACGATCGGCGTCAGGAGCTCCGAGCCGTCGGGCATCGGGGTGGGATCGACAACGCGGTAGCCGAGCTCGGCGAGACCCGCCTGCAGGAAGCGGGCATTGGCGAGCACCCGGGCGAAGAGCTCCGGCCCCTCGTCGGAGCGGATGATCCGCAGCGCGCCCCGGGCCGCGCCCACGGCGGCCGGCACGGCCGACGCCGTGAACATGAACGAGCGCGACTGAACTCGCAGGAAGTCGATGATGTCGGCCGGGCCGGTGATGAAGCCGCCGCAGGAGGCCAGCGACTTGGAGAAAGTGCCCATGCGTAGGTCTACCTCGTCCTCCACGCCGTAGGCCTCGCAGGCGCCGGTTCCGCGCGGGCCGAGCACGCCGACGCCGTGGGCCTCGTCCACCATCAGCCTGGCGCCGTGCTCCCGGCACAGGCGGACGACCTCGGGCACGTTGGCCAGGTCGCCCTCCATCGAGAAGATGCCGTCGACGGCCACCAGCACGCCGCCGCCGTCCGCCTCCGCGCGCTGCAGCATGGTCTCGAGCTTGTCCAGCCGGCCGTGGCGGAACGGCCGGATGCGCGCGCGCGACATGGCAACCGCGTCGAGGATCGAGGCGTGGTCGCCGGCGTCGCAGATCACCGTGTCGCCCGGGTCGAGCAGCGTGGCGATGCAGCCGACGTTGGCCAGGTAGCCGGCGGTGTAGATGAGGGCATCCTCCTCGCCGTACCAGTCGGCGAGCTCGCGCTCGAGCTCCAGGTGGATCGGCAGCGTGCCGTTCATGAAGCGCGAGCCGGTCACGCCGGTGCCGTAGCGGTCGAGCGCCTCGTGGGCCGCCTGCTTGACGCGCTCGTCGCCCGTCAGGCCCAGGTAGTTGTTTCCTCCGAGCATGATGCGGCGGCTACCCTCCATCTCCACAACGGGCCCCGCCTGCCCTTCCAGCAGCCGGAAGTAGGGGAGAAGGTCGAGCTGCCGCGCCGCCTGAAGTTGCTCCAGGCGCTCGTGCGTGCGCGCTTTCTCGAAGAGGTCGGTGGCAGTGGGCATCGCTAGTGTGCCGCGCCGTGTCGCTCCAGGTCAGCCCGGTCTCGTCGCGCCGCGACCGGCGCGAGTTCATCGAGCTTCCGTACCGGCTGCATGCTAACGACCCGTACTGGATCCCCCCACTTCGGATAGAGCGGCGGCTGTTCCTGAGGCCACGCTTCAACGCCTGGTTCAAGCACGCCGAGGCGCAGCTGTTCCTGGCCCGTCGCGACGGCCGCGTCGTGGGGCGCATAAGCGCCCAGGTCGACCACGCCTTCAACGACTACCACCAGAGCGACTGGGGGATGTTCGGCTTCCTGGAGCTGGAGGAGGATCCGGAGGCGATTCAGGCGCTGCTCGCGGCGGCCGAGGGCTGGCTCCGCGAGCGCGGCTGCGATCGCATGGTCGGGCCGATGGACTTCTCGATGAACGACGAGGCCGGCCTGCTGTACGAGGGCTTCGAGCGCGAGCCTATGGTGAAGCAGCCCTGGCACCCGCCCTACTATCAGCGGCTCTGCGAGGGGGCGGGCCTAGAGAAGGCCGTCGACCTGTGGATGTGGGAGCTCGTCATCTCCGACCGGGAGAAGATCCTGCCGATCCTCTTCGAGCTCTCCGAGAAGCTCGAGCCCGAGCACGGCATCCGGATCAGACGCATGCGGCGCCGCACGCTGCGGCGAGACCTCGAGGTCTTCCGTGAGATCTACAACGACGCCTGGAAGCGCAACTGGGGCTTCGTCCCCTACTCGAAGGAGGACATCGACGCCTACGCCCAGGAGCTGCACCTGGTCTTCGACCCGGCCTGGTTCATGGTCGCCGAGACCACCGAGGGAAGGCCGGTGGGCGTGGCGATCACGGTCCCGGACATCAACCAGGTGCTGAAGCGGATGAAGGGCCGCCTTCTGCCGTTCGGCTGGTGGCACTTCCTGCGCCGGCGGCGGATCATCGACCGCTGTCGAGTCGGGTTCCTCGGCGTGAGAAGGGAGTACCAGCACACCGGCGTGGCCGCCGGTCTCTACATCGAGCACTTCGACACGGCCGCGCGCCACCGCGTCAAGTGGGGCGAGATGGGCTGGATCCTCGAGACCAACAAGTCGATGAACCGGGGGATGGAGGCGATGGGGGCCCGGATCGCTAAGCGCTACCGAGTCTACGAGCGCTCGCTCGCCTGACGCCGGGCGCAGGGGTAGACTCGCCGAACCCTTGCCCGAGCCCGCCGACAATCCCGCCCTCCCCGAGCAGACCGAGGCCGACGTCCGGCCGCTGCCGGTCCTGGCGGAGTCCCACGTCGTCGACCGGCCTCCGCCGGCGTCGCTGCCCGCCGTGGTGGCGGCGGGCACCCTTGGCTTCGCCGCCGGAGTGGCCGCTTGGATGCTGGTGCGTGTGCTCCGGCGATCGCGGCGCTCGCCCTCCGTGCGCACCCTGCGCAAGCGGCGGGAGCGCGGGATCGAGATCGCCGGCACGCGCTCGTTTCTCGTCGACGTCCACCTGCTGAAGCGCTGAACGCCGGCGTCGTCGTCGAGCGGGACGCCGTGCCCCTCGGCCCCTACCGGATGCCCGGCGCTGGGCGGGATGGCGTGCTCAGGCGCCGGGGAAGCGCCCTGGTCAGGCTGCTCCACCCGGGCGGGGAGCCGGTGGTGGTCCGCGCCTGGCCCGCTGCTTCGGCCGTGCGGCTCCAGGCCGGGGGCGCAACGCGGGCGGCGGCCCTGGCCGGCATCGAGCGGATGCGCTTCGCGCTCGGCATCGACCACGACATCGGCGAGTTCCACGCCCGCTTTCGCAGGGATCCGCTGATCGGTGCCGTGATCGGGGCGCGTCCCTGGCTGCGGCCGCGGCGTCGGCCCGAGCCGTTCGAGGCGCTCGCCTGGGCGATCTGCGAACAGCTGATCGACTCTGATCGGGCCGCACGGATCCAGCGCCGTCTGGTGAGGCGGTTCGGCGATCCGAGCGCCTGCGGGACGCTGCGGGACGTTCCCTCCGCCACGCGGCTGGCGGGACGTGCCCCGGCGGAGCTGGCGGCCTGCGACCTGGCGCCGAAGCGGGCGCTGGCGATGATCAAGGCCGCCCGCGAGGTGGCGGCGGGTCGCGCCGACCTCGAGCGAAGCCACGAGCACGCCTGGCGCCGGCTCCGCACGATCCCGAACGTCGGCTCGTGGACCGTCGAGAAGCTGGCCTTCGAGGGCCAGGGCCGCGATGACCAGCTTCCGGCCGGGGACCTCGCCTACGTCAAGCTGGTAGGCCGCCTGGCCGGCCTGGGGCGCCGGGCGACCGAGGACGAGGTGCGCGTCTTCTTCGCTCCCTACGAGGAGTATGCGGGGCTGGCCGGTATCTACGCGCTGGGCGTTCGCTTCCTGTAAGCCGCGGCGAATACCATCGGGGGTATGGATAAGATCGACAAGACAGAGGAGCAGTGGCGCGAGGAGCTACCTCCCGAGCGCTACCAGGTCCTACGCGAGAAGGGCACCGAGCCGCCGTTCACCGGCGCCTACACCTACTCCAAGGAGGACGGGGTCTACCGCTGCGGCGCCTGCGGGAACGAGCTGTTCAGCTCGGACTCGAAGTTCGACTCCGGCAGCGGATGGCCCAGCTTCACCGAGCCGTCCGTTGCCGATGCGGTCACCCTGGAGGAGGACCGTAGCCTTGGAATGACCCGCACCGAGGTGCTCTGCGGCCGCTGCGGCTCCCACCTGGGCCACGTCTTCCCGGACGGCCCGGGCCCGACCGGCGAGCGCTACTGCATCAATTCCGTGGCGCTGGACCTGGAACAGTCCTAGAGCTCGTCCGCAGCGCGCTTCTGGGCGACCCGGCAATCGCAGGTGTCGAGCTCGCGGGCTCCCGCGCCCGCGGCGAGGAGACGGAGCTCTCCGACTGGGACTTCGCGGTCGAGGCGCCCGACTTCGAGGCCGCCGCGGCGGCCCTGCCGCGCCTGGTCGGGCCGCTGCGCCCGCTCTCCAAGCAGTGGGATCGCCTCAGCCCCTTCCCGACCTACATGCTGATGCTACGCGGGCCGGTCAAGGTCGACTTCCTGTTCCTCGATCGCCCGAACCCGCCGGCGTCGCCCTGGCGCGTCTCCGCGGAGACCCTAGCCGCGGTCGACGCGCACTTCTGGGATTGGATCCTGTGGCTCGAGTCGAAGCGGCGAGCAGGTCGCGACGACCTCGTCGCGGGGCAGCTCGACATCATGCACGAGCACCTGCTGGCGCCGCTCGGGTCCGAGCGACCGCCGGAGACGGTGGCGGCGGCTCTCGCCCGCTATCTCGACCTGCGTGAAGAGCCGTCCGCCCTCGAGCGCGAGGTGCGGCCGGTCCTAGAGGCCTGACCCTGGCAGGAGCTCGTTCGTGAAAGCTCCCTTCGCGCTCTGCGTCTTCCTCAGCAGGTGGTTGTCCCGCATCCAGCCGCTGAACTCTTCCCATGCCGCCGGGTCCTGGTAGCCGAAGGGCTTGTGATCGGGGGGAAAGAACAGCGGCAGGGTGACCTTGAGGGCGGCGCGCTGGAGCTTCGCGTCGAGGTCGGGGTTCGCCTGGAGAAGGCCCTCGACGGCCCTGTCGGGGCTGCTGCGCAGGGTCCGGGTGCCCCGCGAGAGCGCCCCGATGAAGGCTCGGATCTTGTCCCTGTCCCGGTCCAAGGCGTCCTCGTTGGCCACCAGGACGAGCTCGTCGTAGGTGGGCACGCCGGCCCGGTTCACCGGAATGATCCGGGGCTTGCGACCGGCCAGCTTCAGCTCGGTTCCCTCGTAGTTCCAGTAGCCGCCCAGGGTGGCGTCGACCTTGCCGGTCAGCAGCGCGGGGTTGAGGTTGAAGCCGACGTTGCGCTGCTTGACCTTGTTCGGGTTCACTCCCGCCTCGACCAGGATCGTGCCCAGGTAGGCGGTCTGGTAGTCGATCCCCGCAGTCCCGACCTTCTTGCCCTGGAGGTCGGCCGGCCGCCGGATCTTGCCCTTGGGAAGCGAGATGATCGACGTCAGAGGCTTGTTGACGATGGCCCCGATCGCGACGACCTTGAGGCCCTTGTCCCGGGCCCGCAGCACTTCGGGCTCGTAGGAGATCGCCAGGTCCACCCGACCCGCGGCCAGCTGTTTCAGCGGCGTCGAGGGGTCGGCGGGCTGGCGGATCTTGACCTTCAGTCCGGCGTCCCGGAAGTCCCCCTCCGCTTGGGCCGCGTAGAGGCCCGCGTGGTCCGCGTTCGGGAAGAAGTCGAGCATGAGGTCGACATCCTTCGAGCCCTTCGGCTCGAGCACGTCCTTCTTCTCGCCGCAGCCGGCGGCGAGCGAGAGGATGGCGACCAGGGCGATTACGGCGGCCAGCCATCGGGTCATGCGGGTGGGGTCTCCTTTCGATTCCATGGGCAGGCGAGGCGCTCGGCGACGGTCGCCAGGGCGAAGAGCGCGACGGCCATCGCTGTCAGGATCACGATTCCGGCGTACACGCGGGGGGTCTGGAGCTGGTTGTTGCCGAGCAGGACGAGCCGGCCCAGGCCCTCGTCGGCCCCGGCCCACTCGCCGAACACCGCGCCGATCACCGACACCGTGGCAGCGATCCTGAGCCCGCTGAAGAAGAAGGGCAGCGCCGCCGGGAGCTCGACCTTGACGAGCGACTGGAGCCTGGAGGCGCCCAGGCTGCGCATCAGCTTGAGCAGCTCGGGCTCGACGCTCCCCAGCCCGTCCAGCACGTTGACGGTGATCGGGAAGAAGCAGATCAGCGCGACGATCGCGAGCTTCGGTCCCATGCCGTAGTCGAAGGCGAGCACGAAGATCGGGGCGAGCACGACGATCGGGATCGCCTGGGAGGCCACGAGCAGCGGATAGGCCGCCTCGCGAAGGGAGCGCCAGAGGTGCATCGCGACCGCGAATCCGGCGCCGGCGGCCACCGAGATGGCCAGCCCCAGCAGCACCTCCACGAGCGTGACGCCGGCGTTGTCCATGAGCAGCGACCAGTCGTCGCGCAGCGCGTGGAAGGTCTCGACCGGCGAGGCGAGCGTCAGGTCGTCCACGCCGTTCAGGGAGGCGACCCCCTGCCAGGCGAGCACGAACAGGCCGAGCAGGAGGGCGGCGAGCAGGTAGCGCCTCATGACTCGAGGGCCTCGAGCGCGAGCCGCTCGAGGCGGCCGAACTCGGGCTCGGCGACGAGCTCGCGGCGCGAGCGGGGCCGTGGCAATGTGACCTCGAGCTCCGCGACGACGCGTCCCGGGCGGGGCGAGAGCACGGCCACGCGGTCCGAGAGGAAGAGGGCCTCCTGTACGTCGTGCGTCACGAGCAAGACGGTGCGCCGCTCCTCGGCGAGTGCCTCCGAGAGCCAGGACTGCATCGACGCGCGGGTGATCGAGTCGAGCGCCCCGAACGGCTCGTCCAGGAGCAGGACCGGCCTGCCCGGCAGGAGGGCCCGCATGAACGCCACGCGCTGGCGCATGCCTCCGGACAGATCCGCGGGCAGCGTGTTCTCGAATTCCGCCAGTCCGAAGCGCTCGAAGAGGGGCGCCGCCCGGCGGCGGGCCTCGGCACGACGGACGCCCTGGCACTCAAGGGCCAGCGCGGCGTTGCCGAGCGCGTCTCGCCACGGCAGCAGTAGGTCACGCTGCGGCATGTACGCGCAGGCGGCGCGCCGCGCGGCGGCATCGCGCGAGCCCATGGCGGCCACGACGCCCGCATCCGGCTCCTGGAGGCCGGCCGCCAGCTCGAGCAGCGTGGACTTGCCGCACCCGGACGGTCCGACCACGGCGACCACCTCGCCCGCGCGCACCTCGAGCTCGAGGCCCGCCAGCGCGACCACTTCCCGGCGCCGGCTGCGGTAGCGCCGCCCGACGCCGCTGAGCGCGACGCCCGTCTCCTGTACCGAGAGAGGCTCCCTCTCGGGAGCCTCGGCCTGTGTCTGCATGACTCCCTCCGCGGGCATTACCCCACAGGTTCGAAGGGTCAGCGCCGGGCGATCGACGTCGAGGGCGCTATCTCAGCCCGCTATCCCGCGAGCACCCCTGGTTCGTTGACCTCCGAGTCTATCTAGCGGCGCCGCCCCGCCGGGCGCGGGATCGGTCCGATCTCCGCGCGACAGCCGTCGCCCCGGCAGTGCGCCAGGCAGTGCAGGACGCGGTGCAGCGCCGTGCGGGTGCGCCGGTAGCGGGGGTCCGCCTGGCGGGAGCGAAGCTCGGCGGGGTCGCGGACGAGGTCGTAGAGCTCGTGCGCTCCGCCGCGGTACTCGATCCACAGCCAGCGCCGCGTGCGCACGGCGCGATAGGTCAGCTGGCGGCGGGTGGTGGGCGCCTCGCCGGCGTCCACGTCGCCGCCCGGCACGAAGCGGCGCCCGCCGGTCTCGTGGAGTAACGGCCTGGCGGACCGCAGCCCCGGGTTGCGCGCTAACGGGAGCAGCGATCGCCCGTCCACCAGCTTCTCGGGTGTGGCTCCGGCGATCTCGAGGATCGTCGGAGCCAGGTCGATATTGCCCACCAGCTCGTTCGATACGCCGCCCGCCGGTAGGCCGGGGCCGCGGAGCAGGAGCGGGACCCGCGTCGAGGGGTCGTAGGGGAGAACCTTCCCGCTCGGCACCCGGTGCTCGCCCTGCATGAACCCGTTGTCGGATGTGAGGAGCACGTAGGTGCGGTCGAGCACCCCGTCGCGGTCCAGCTCCCCGACGATCGACCGGACCGCCTCATCGACGGCCAACAGCGACTCCTGGCGCTGCTCATAGCGATCCCTGATGCCAGTGAGGTCGTCGGCGTCGAGCCGCCGGCGGCGCCGGATGGGCCGGGGCTTGTCAGAGACGTCGCGCTCGTTGAAGGAGCGCGGCCGCGGCAGGCGAGCGCGGCCCAGAAGCCCGTCGTGGCGGGGGGCGGGTCGCACGGCCTCTTCGGTGAGGGATCGAATAGCCGAGCCCTCGAGGTGGGGGGCGAGGAACGCGATCGAGAGGAAGAAGGGGCGCCCCCCGCCGGAGCGGCGGCGGATCACCCCCAAGGCGCGGTCGCGCAGCACGTCGGTCTGGTACAGCGAGGGATCGTCTGAGAGCGGAGCGCCGTAGGTGTGGCGCCTCCCGTTCTCGTTCAAGGTGTAACCCCACATCCGGTAGGAGGAGGTGCCGACGGCGCCGTACCACTCTCTCCAGCCCGGTGGGACGTCGGCCGGTGTGTCGCTGCCGTAGCCGTTCAGGTACCTGCCGACGTGGATCGTGTAGTAGCCGGCGCGACTCAGCCACACCGGCAGGTCCTCCCGCTTGTCGAAGCGGGCGTAGCCGCCGCTCGGGGCGTAATTGCCGAGCACGCGGTGGTTGTGGGCGTACTGCCCGCTGAGGTATGTCGCCCGCGACGGGCAGCAGACCGGATACGAGACGTAGCTGCGCTTGAACGTCACTCCGCCGCCAGCCAGCAGGCCGCGCGTTAGCGCCATCGACCTGAGGTCGCCGACCGTCTGGTCGTCGGTCATCACCACGACGACGTTGGGGCGGGTGTCGCGCGGATGCGCGGGGGCGGCCGCCGCCGACGAGGCCATCGCGGCGAGCAGGCAGGCCAAGATCAGCGCCGAGCGGGGAAGCAAGTTTCGGCTACTGCCGCTGCTCTACGTGGATTCGCCTCGTGGACGCCGTCGGGCTTCTCCAGCCCCTATAGCCGTAGAAGTGCACGGAATAGCGAATGCTGGGCAGGTTCTGAACGCGCACGACCGCGACACAGCGGCCATCGTGAGCTTCGACGTTCGCCCGCTCGATGAGACCCGGACGAGTGATCCGGAAGAAGAGACATCTGCCCCGAGGCCTGCCGGCCGGCGATCGAGCTCGAGCGACCAGACGGAAGTTGCGCGCCTCCTTGACCAGCTCCGGCGCCTCGGTCACCGTGAGGGTCGTCTTGTGGCCGCCCGCTCGCAGCGGGATCTGCGCGAGGCCGTGAGCCGGTACCACCACGGCGCCTGCGGGCCGCCGACGCCGCATCGGGCTTCGCTGCCCCTTGTGGACGAGCCAGGCAAGCGAGCTTCCGTACGGCACGATCCGGGAGCCCTCGCGCGGAATAACCGGTATCCGCTGGAGGGTCGTGCTCGACACGAGTCGGACCTTCCTCTGCTCCCCGGCGAAGAACACGGACCGCTCTCGGCGCGAAAGGAGGAACTTCGCACCCGCCTGCACGACGTAGATACCCGGCTCGCCCCGTGCCTTCAACAGCGTCCCGACGCGCGTGAGGCTCGGGGCGCGGCTCCTCGCCTGCTCGCCGCTGCTCCCGCCGAATACGCCGGCCAGGGCGAGCAAGCCGGCAGCCGCTCCGATCGATAGAACGGCGGCGAGAGCCCACAGCAACCACCCGCGAAGTCCGCGATGCGGCATCGCTCGGCTTGGCAGGACGGCGGTGGGGGCGCCGCGCGTCACCTTTCGCGTCGGCTTGTCGGCGGCTCCGTCGGCCGCCGCCACCGCCGCCCGGCCGAGCTGGCCCGCGTTTCCGAAGCGGCCCTTCCGGTCCTTTGCCATCGCCCGGCCGACGACATCGTCGAAGGGCCTGGGCACGCCGGGCGAGAGGTCGGACGGGGAGGGCGGGGGTTCGTGCAGGTGGGCAGTGATCTTGGCGATCTCGGTGTCCTTGTCGAACGGGACCCGTCCAGTCAGCGACTGGAAGAGCACGCAGCCGAGCGAGTAGACGTCGGAGCAGGCAGCCGGGTTTCCCTCGAGCTGCTCCGGAGCGATGTAGTCGAGCGTGCCCACGAACTCGCCGCTGTGAGTGACCTCCGTGCTCGCCTTCGTGCGCTTCACGAGGCCGAAGTCGGTCAGGTAGGCGTGCTCCACCCGACCGTTGACCACGAGGACGTTTGCCGGCTTCACGTCTCGGTGGACAAGACCGTGGTCGTGCGCCGCGTCGAGGGCGGCGGCCACTTGCGAAGTGATACCGGCGGCCTGCGCCGGGTCGAGCCCCCCGCCTCGCTTGATCATGGTGAGCAGGTTCGGCCCCTCGACCCAGCGCATGGCTATGAATAGGGCTCCGTCCGTCTCGCCCGCCTCGTAGACGGGGATGACGTTGGGGTGATCGATCGAGGCGGCCAGCCGCGACTCACGCTTGAAGCGCTCGCGGAACTGCGGGTCGTGCGCAAACTCGGGCGCGATCAGCTTGAGCGCGACCGTGCGGTCGAGTCCGAGCTGTGTCGCCCGGTACACGACACCCATGCCTCCCCGGCCGGCGAGCGCGACTATTCGATACCCGCCGAGCAGCGAGCCGATGGCAAGCTCTGTCATGGGCGCCGTGCGAGATCTCAATACCCCCCCGAAGGACCAAGCCGAGCGTACCCCCAGTTGGGTTGGAAAATCAGCTAGTCCGACGCTGGCGTGGCGGGGCGTGCTGGCCTAAGGTGGGACCTCCGTGCTTCAGCCCCCGACCAGCCCGCGTGCTGCGACCGCTTCCGAGCTGAAGGCACAGATCGACGCCGAGCGCGAAGGGTTTCCGTTCCTCGTGTTCCGGGACGGCGACGGCCGGCATACGATCTTCGCCCTGGCCGACCGCGGTGGGCGGCTCTGCCTGGGCCGCGAGCCACCCGCCGAGGTCGCCCTGACATGGGACGAGGAGGTCTCCCGGGCCCACGCCGAGCTCCTGCGCGTCGGGCCGGAATGGACGCTCCGCGATGACGGGCTCTCGCTCAACGGCTCGTTCGTCAACGGCGAGGTCGTCCGTGGCGGCCGCCGTCTCCACGACGGCGACACGCTCCGGCTCGGGGACACCGTCCTGCTCTACCGCAACCCGGGCGAAGCCGATGCCCGTACCACAATGCCGAAGGGAGAAGCGGGGCCGACGGTGACCCTGTCGGACGCCCAGCGCCGCGTACTGGTGGCCCTCTGCCGGCCGTTCAAGGACTCGACGGCGTTCATCACGCCCGCCACGAACGAGCAGATTGCGGGCGAGCTGTTCCTCAGCGTCGACGCCGTCAAGAAGCACATGCGGGCGCTGTTCGAGAAGTTCGGCGTCGCGCAGCTGCCGCAGAACGAGAAGCGCGCCCGGCTCGTCGAGCGGGCCTTCGCCGGCGGCCTGGTCTCCGACTACGACCTCTGAGCCGGCGCCCCGCACCTGGGTGGAGCTCGCCTCCACCATGGGGTTGCGGGCCGGGACCCGGGTCCCCTAGCTGAGCACCCGTCGACGCGCGGACGATCGCGGCCGTCCAGAGAGTGCCTCCGCTGGAGGCGCCACGCTTCAAAACATTAGGAGGTTCCACGTGTTCTCCCGGCTCCTCAAGCACAAGGCGGGGATGGGCGCGGTGCTCGTGACGTCGATGCTGCTCGTCGGATCGCTCGTCGGTCCGGCGTTCGGCGCTCCGAGCCCGCTGTCGGTCGCCAAGAAGGCGCTCAAGACCGCCAAGAAGGCCAACAAGACCGCCAAGAAGGCCAGCAAGCGGTCGAAGAGCGCCCTCTCCAGCGCCAACTCGGCCGGAATCACGGCCGCGGGCGCAAACAAGACGGCGGGCGCGGCATCGACGAAGGCCGGTCAGGCCCTCAGCACCGCGCAGTCGGCTGCGCGGCACTCGGGCCCGGCCGCCATCGGCGTCAGCGATGGCGCGGCGGTTCCGAACGACAACAGCTCGGTCGAGGACGAGGCGTTCTGCCCGGACGGATTCGTCCCCGTCGGAGGCGGAGTCAGCGTGTTCGACTCGAACGGTGATCCCGTCACGAGCGGCATCGCCATGACCGAGTCGGCGATCGACGTGCTCGGCCTCGGCTGGTACGGCGGGGTCCAGGATACGGACAACGCCAGCGGCCGGACGCTGGAGGTCACAGTCCAGTGCGGGAAGCCCAGCTCGATCGTGGGCAACAGCAACGTACGCAGGCGCTAGCGGGCCATCGGAAGCGGGGCTCCGACCACGGATCGGTCGGAGCCCCCTCCGACCAATAGGAGGTCATTTGCATTAAGAGGCTTCATTTCACACTTCTCGGGCTGGCGCTCGTCCTACTGTCTCTGCCCGGTCCGGCCACGGCCAGGCCGCACGGGCCGCCCGGCCCGAAGAGGGGCGGGCACTACGTCGGCAAGTCGTCACAGGGGCTCCGCGTGGCGCTTCGAGTAGACCGGCGGGGGAGGCTGGTCGCCGCGGACGTCGACGAGCGGATCGACTGCGAAGACTCCGGCTATCTGATGGACTCGCTCTGGTTCGAGACCCGACTGAGGAAGCATCGGACGTTCAAGGAGGCCGGCACCGACAGCGGGGATCTGCCCGATGATCCCGATGTCGGAAGCGGCAACCTCACCGGCGACTACGTCGACACCGCCTCGGGCAGGTTCTACGGGGCACGGAAGCGGATCTATCGCCGGGTGAAGGGCAAGTTCCACACCCGCCTGACGATCAGGGACGGCAGCGGTGCAGCCGTGCACGAGTGCGACACGGGGACTGTCACGTTCACGGCCAAGCTGGCCAAGCGCTGACGGAGTCCGCACTTCTGCGCGACGCCGGGCGCCCACGGGCGCCCGGCGTCTTTCCGGCACCTGGGTGGAGGTCGGAGTCCACCAAGGGTCGGGCGGTCGGTACCAGGGTCGCCTAGTCGGGCACGAGCCCGGTGCGAAGAATCGCCGCATGGCTCGACTCGCGACTCAACGGATCACATCGACTTCCTCGCCGCGGCCCCGGCGGTGCTCCTCCACCGCCACCCGGGGCTTGGCCCACGTCCAGCTCACGCCCGCTAGTCCGCCGCGCCCACCGGCCTGGCGGCGCCCGGCGAGAGCGGCGGTCACCATCGCCGCGGTTGCCACCACGTTTGCCGCGGCAGGCTCGGTTGGAGCGGCGCGGGCGGCGGGCCCGGCTCCCTTTTCGGCCCACTCCATGGTCTACACGTGTTGCACGCCTTCGGCGTCGAAGCAGCGGGTGTTCTCGGAGGCGAAGGCGATGGGCAGCAGCTATATCCGTCTGGACGTGGAGATCGGGCCGATCTTCGCGTCGGGGAGCGGCTGGCGTCAGAGCCCCGACTGGCGCGGACTCGACGAGGTGGCGGCTCTTTCTCGCCGCTACCGGCTGCCGGTGGTCGGAGTGCTGCGCTCGACCCCCGCCCCGCTGTCGAGTTGTCCCACGGCCCATGATCCGGGCTTGTGCGCGCCGACCAGCTACAGCCTCTACGGCTCGCTGGCGGGGGCGATCGCCGCTCACGCGCGCGGGGTGATCCGCCACTGGGAGGTCCTGAACGAGCCGGACGGGAGCTGGGCGTTCCACGGCAGCCCGGGCCAGTACGCCTGGATGCTGCGGCGGGCCTATGACGCGATCAAGTCGGTCGCGCCCGAGGACCGGGTGCTGCTGGGCGGCGTGATGGGCCCCGGCTCGCGCGGCTGGCTCGCCCGGGTCTTCGCCACGGCGGGGACCGACGCCCGCCACCGCTTCGACCTCGCCAACGCGCACCTCCGCGGAACGGTCGACCACGTCCGCTGGGGGACGGCGCGGTTCCGCGAGTTCTTCGCCGGTTACGGCTTCCATGGGCCGCTCTGGGTCACTGAGCACGGCTATCCCGGCGAGACGCGCTTCCAGCGCGACCCAAGCTACCGGGGAGGCGAACCGGCCCAGGCGCGCTACCTGCGCCAATCGCTGCCGACGCTGGTGCGCGCCGGAGCCGGCCAGGTCTTCGTCACGCTGCGCGACAGCAGCGCGGCGGAGTTCGGCGACAGCGAGTACGCCTCGGAGGGCGTCCTCCACATCGGCGACTCCTCGCCCTTCCCGATCAGACGTAAGCAGGCCTTCGCGCTCACGCGCTGGCTGACGGGGCTGTGGCCCAAACTGCCGGCGACCAGGCTCGACCTCGATCGCTGGCGCGTCGAGCTCGCCGAGCACGAGCGGCTCGCCCGCCGCTACACGCGGCTCGCCCGCCGCGAGCGGAAACTCGCACGGCGCTACGCCGCCCGTGCCCGCAAGGCCAGGCGCGCCCGGGCTCGGCGCCGCCTCGGCTCCATCGCCCGCGGCCACCGACGCAGGCTCCGTCGCTACGCCGGCCGAGCCAGGTACCAGCTCGCCGCGGCTCGGCGACTCCGCTCGCGGATCGCCGGCTACCGCGAGGGCCCCTAGCCGATCGGCTCGTACCCCGCGGGCTGACGTCCGGCCGGCGCCCGGCTCGCTAGCCGGCAAGCACCCGGACGTCCTCGCAGTCGCCGGCGACCCGGTCATGGTGGTCCGCGATCACTCGGTCGCTTCCGCTCCCGCAGCGGATGCGGTCCTTGCGTCCGTCGACGGCGCCGATGAAGTCGTTGCCTGCTCCGCCGCTGACCAGGTCCCGGCCCGCTGCTCCCTTGAGCGTGTCGGCGGAGCGGCCGCCGAAGATCCGGTCGTTTCCCGAGGCGCCGTCGATGTTGTCACGGCCCGAGCCGCCGTCCAGTCGGTCAGGGCCCGAGCCGCCGCCGAGGCTGTCGACGCCGCTGCTGCCGATCAGGATGTCGGCGCCCGAGCCGCCAGCGAGAACGTCGGCCCCCGAGCGTCCGAGCAGGACGTCGGCACCCGTCGCGCCGAACAGCTTGTCGCGCTTTCCCCCGCCGTCCAGGCGATCGTTGCCACCCTGTCCGGAGAGGCGGTCGCGGCCGGAGCCACCCTTGAGCCGGTCGCCGCCGCTGCCGCCACCCAGCCGGTCGTTGCCGCCGTCGCCGATTAGTCGATCCCGGCCGTCCCCACCGGCCAGAGTGTCGGCGTCGTCGCCGCCTGTCAGCACATCGGACTCCGTGCCGCCGGCGAGGCGGTCGTTCCCGGCACCGCCGTCGAGAAGATCGATGCCGCTTCCACCGGCGAGCCGGTCGCTGCCGTCCTCGCCGAAGGCCTGGTCGTCGCCGGCTCCGGCCGCCACGTCGTCGGCACCGCCCCCGGCCCGCACGCAGTCGGCGCCGGCCAGCGCGAGGACCTCGTCGTCACCGCCCCGGGCGAGGATGGTGTCGGGGCCGTCCGTGCCCCGCAGGGTCTCACCATGAGACGTGCCCTCGATGCGGGGGCTCGGGGCGCCGCACGCCGGGGCATCGGCTGCGGCGATCCGGCTGCTCGACCAGGGCCGAGCGACCGCGGTCGCCTAAAACGCGGCCACCACGACGACCACACCGGCCACCAGCCACCGTCCGGCGTGCTCGATCGCCGCCGTCGGAGCGGTGTCGCCGATGACGCGCCGCCTGCACATGTCGCGGTCCGAGGTCACTCCTCAGCTACGCAGCGTAGAGCGCCTCGATCTCCTCCGCGTACTTCCCGGCGATCGGCTTGCGCTTGAGCTTCATCGTGGGGGTCAGCTCGTCGCCTCCCGGCTCCCACTCGCCGGGGACGATGTGGAAGCTCTTGATCTGCTCCACCCGCGAGAGCTGCGCGTTGGCGCGCTTGACCGCCTCGGCGACGCGGCTCTGGGCCGCCTCGCGGTCAAGGGCGGCGGCCACCTCCATGTCGAGCACGATCAGCGCGACGTTGTAGGGGCGTCGGTCGCCGATCGCCACCGCCTGGGCGACGATGCCGTCGGCCGCCTTGATCTTCGCCTCGATGTTCGCCGGCGACATGTTCTTGCCGGCGGCGTTGATGATCAGCTCCTTCTTGCGGTCGACGATCTTCAGGTAGCCGTCGTCGTCGAACACGCCCACGTCGCCCGTGAGGAACCAGCCCTCCGGGTCAAAGGCCTCGGCCGTCTGCTCCGGCTCGCCTCGATAGCCCTTCATCACGATCGGGCCGCGCACCTTGACCTCGCCGTCGTCCGCGAGCGCCACCTCCACCCCCGGGAGGGGCTTGCCGACCGTGCCGACCCGGATCGCGCCGGGCGGGTTGATCGTGGCCACGGCGCAGGTCTCGGACAGGCCCCAGACCTCGGCGATCTCGATGCCCATCGCGTCGAAGAAGAGAACTACCTCGGGCGGCGTCGGCGCCGCCCCGACGGCGAACCACTCCGTCTCGTCGAGGCCGAGCATCGAGCGGATCCCGGCGAAGACGAGCTCGTCCGCCTTCTGCCACTCGGCTTCGAGCTCACCGGGCACCTCGCCCTCCTGCTTCGCCCGGGCCCGGCGTATCCCCACCTCGAAGGCCCACTCGGTCGCCCGTCGCCTGTCCCCGTCCTCCTCGGCCTCAAACGCGGCCTCCAGCGCCGCCTTGAGCTTCTCCCAGATGCGCGGCACGCCGCCCCACGCCGTCGGGCGCACGCCGAGCGAGTAAGCGACCATCTCGCGCGGGTTGGGGCAGCAGTGCACCGTATGGCCGTAGACCATGGAGGCGTAGAGCTGTGCCCAGCGGTCGGCGACGTGCGCCGTTGGCAGGAAGGAGATGGTGCGCCCGTTCGGCGCTGTGGGGTAGACCTCGTCCATCGCCCGCCACTCGCTGATCATGTTCCCGTGAGTGAGCTCGACCCCCTTGGGGGGACCCGTCGTGCCCGAGGTGTAGATGAGGCAGAGCAGGTCGTCGGCGCCAACGGCCCGCCAGGCCGCCTCGAAGTCGAAGCCGGGGTCGCCGGCCGCTTCCAGCGCCTCGATCGACATCACGCTCGCGGGAGCCTCGCCGTCCACGACGATCACGTGCTCGAGTGACGGCACTCGGTCGCGCACCTCGAGGATCCGGTCCAGGAAGGCCTGCTCCGTCACCAGCACGCGGTTACCGGCGTCGCCGAGCAGGTACTCGATCTGTTCCGGCGAGGAGGTGTTGTAGATCGAGAAGCAGACGGCGCCGAGGTGCATCGCGGCACAGTCGCCGAGGTGGAGGGCGGGCCGGTTGACGAGCATGAAGCCGACCGTTTCGCCGGCACCCACCCCTAGCGCGGCAAAGCCCGCGGCGCGCCTGCGAACGGTCTCGGCGTACTCACCCCAGCTGCACTCGAAGTCGCTGTCCTTCAGCCGCAGCGCCGGCCGCTCGGCGGCCTCTCCGGCGGTCGTCTGGAAGGCCTCGCACATCGTCGCGGCCTGAAGCGCCTTGGGCCGGGCCGGCACCCTGGCGGGGGCTGCTACGCGCTCCATGCGCCGATCATCCCACGAGCGCCCGCTCGTCCGCCAGGGTGTTGACGAACGTCTCGAGCTGCTTGGTGGTCCAGCACTCGAAGACCCCGTCGCAGTACGGCTCGTAGGCGGCCATCACCGAGTCGCCGTAGTTCCAGTACAGCTGCGGCTCGGGGTTGAGCCAAAAGGTCCGTCCGGCGTGCTCCGCCACCTGGCCGAACACCCGGGCGTGCGGCTCCCGGCCGTTCGTGCGCGCGTCGCCGAGCACGATCACCGTGGAGCGCGGATCGAGGTCGTCGAGCACGTTCTCGAGGAACTCGAGCCAGACGCGCCCGTAGTCGGTGTAGCCCGAGACGTCGGCAACGCCGGCGTCGGTCGCGATCGCGCGCGACACCGCGTCGAAGGAGCGCTCACGCTCGAACACGTCGCTGACCTCGGATATCCGCTCCACGAACACGAACGAGCGCAGCTTGCGGAACTGGTCGTGCAGCGCGTGCAGCACCGACAGGAAGAAGACGCTGGCGCTGGTCACGCTCGTCGAGACGTCGCAGAGGACGTACAGCTCGGGCCGCCGGGGGCGCCGGGGACGGTACTTGAGGTTGAGCGGCACGCCTCCCGTCTCGAGCGAGGCGCGCAGGGTGCGGCGGACGTCGATCACCCACGAGCGCCGCCGCCCCCGGTGCTCGCGACCCTGCGAGGCGAGGCGGCGCTTGAGCTGCGCCACGACCCGGTGGACCGCTCCCAGGTCCTGGGCCGGACTGGACGGCAGCGCCCTGTCGAACTCTCGCAGCGGCTTCGACGGAGGCAGCGACTCGGTCCGCTCGATCAGCTGCCGCTCGAGCTCGCGGCGGACGTAGCGCTCGAACTCCTGGAGCCGCTCGCGTGGCACGGCCTCCGGATCCTCCTGCGGACCGGAGCGCTCCGCCT
>Ga0126312_10000077_pt1 | contig 40665 bp, 40 predicted proteins | sample Plot104A_FD_92537 | JGI IMG/M metagenome (GOLD analysis project Ga0126312, IMG submission 92537) | Serpentine soil microbial communities from UC McLaughlin Reserve, CA, USA - Plot104A | ecosystem: Environmental > Terrestrial > Soil > Grasslands | place: USA: UC McLaughlin Reserve, Lake County... | reverse complement strand
GTGGGATTTCATCGGTCAGCTGCAGAGCCGCAAGCTGAAGGACATCGCGGGAAGAGTGCGCCTGATCCACTCGGTGGGCTCCGAGTCCGCGCTGAGGCGGCTGGAGCGTCATCCCGACCAGGAGGTGCTGATCCAGGTGAACGTCGCGGGGGAGGAGGAGAAGTCCGGGATCGAGCCGGCCGAGCTCGGCGACTTCATCGCCCGCTGCCCGACGCCCGTGACCGGTCTGATGACGATGCCGCCGATGGTCGAGCGCGCGGACGACAACCGTCCCCACTTCGCGCGCCTGGCCGAGCTCGCGGCCGAGCACGGCCTTCGGCGCCTATCGATGGGTACTACCCAGGACTACGAGGTCGCCGTGGAGGAGGGCGCCACGATCGTGCGACTCGGGACGGTGCTCTACGAGTAGCCGACCCGCTCGAGGAAATCCCCGATCGTCCCCGACAGCCGCGCCCCCTGCCACGCCAGCGGCGACTTTCCCTCCTCCTCCACGACGAGCTCGGCGCGCGGCAGCCGGCGCTCGTACTCCTCGGCCACGGCGAGCGGGTGGAGGCCGTCGGCCTCGTCGCGAGAGCCGACGACGAGGACGGGCAGGTCGAGGTCCTCGAGCGGCTCGAGACCTCGCCACGCGATCGAGCGGGGCACCTCACGAAGCGCCTGCGCCACCGCCTTCGGGTGCTCGTGGCGCTCCATCCGCTGGCGCGTGGCTTGACGGGCCGCCTCGCGCCACCGCTCCGGGACCCCGTCGGAGACGGCGACCTCGACGAACGCCTCGACGCCGCCTCGCTCGAGCGCGTCGGCCAGGCGCTGCCAGGTGTCGTCGTCCAGATCGCCGGTGCGGGCCCGCCCGGTGTAAGCCGGCGTGATCTGCACCAGCGCCGGCACGCGCTCGGGGTGCTCGAGGGCGAAGGCCATCGCGGTCGTGGCCCCCATCGAGCTCCCGGCGAGCGCCGCCCGCTCCAGCTCGAAGTAGTCGAGCACCGCGACCAGGTCGCCGACCAGGTCGCGGTAGTCGTAGCGAGGCGCCGGAGATGACGATCCGTGGCCGCGGGCGTCGTAACCGATCAGGCGACAGCCGTGCCGAAGCAGGTGGCGCGAGCCCTGGACGACGTTGCGACGCGTGGCGGACAGCCCGTGCAGCAGCACGATCGGCGGACCTTCGCCCGCCGCCTCGCCCGCCAGCGTGACGCTGCCGGCGCCTGGAATCTGGCGCAGGACCTCGAACGGTTCGGCCTCCACGATCCTTACACTGTCACAGGGAACCCGCCGCTCAAGGGCGAAGGAGTTTCCCGCTTACGGGCGAACATTCCCGCAGCATGGCGCTACGCGACACATGGCACCGCACGCTCGTCTACTTTGGCCTCGCCGAGGAGGAGGACCCTCGCTACGAGAGCCTCGCCGAGCCGGAGCCCGAGGCTGAGCTCGAGGACCGCTACCGCGACCGACCGAACGTCCGCCGCCTGCAGCGCCGCCGCCGCGACGAGATCGACGACATCTTCGCCGACGAGCCGCGCGGCCCAGGGCGGGAGACGCGCGTCCTGAGACCGGTCGGCGGCAACGGGCGCAGCGGCGGGGCGGCCGGGGACATCCAGGTCCACCTGGTCATCCCCAAGAGCTTCAACGACGCCCAACAGATCGCCGATCAGTTCAAGGACGCTATCCCGGTGATCCTGAACCTCCAGAGCACCGATACGGACCTCTCGAAGCGCCTGATCGACTTCGCCTCCGGGCTCACCTACGCGCTCGACGGCGGCATGCAGAGGATCGCCGACAAGGTGTTCCTGCTGACGCCGCGCAACGTCGAGGTGTCGGCGGAAGAGCGGGCCCGCCTCATCGAAAAGGGCTTCTTCAACCAGTCCTGAGGGCTGCAAACCTTCGTCTGCCGGCGTCATCGGGCCTTGCCTTGGCCCACCAAGGCTTCGCCCCTGCTTCCTTGGCGGACTCGGTCTTCGCGCTCACGGATAGGCTTCGGCGCCGATGAGGCTGGGTCTAATCGGCGCGGGAAACATGGCCTCGGCTCTCGCGCGGGGCATCGGCGAGCCGGTGCTCGTCTTCGACGTCGACCGCGACAAGGCGCGCTCGCTCGCCGACGAGCTCGGCGGCGAGGTCGTCGGCTCGAACGCGGAGCTCGCCGAGCGGGCGGACACGGTGGTGCTCTGCCACAAGCCGCCTCAGCTGCGGGACGTCGCCGCTGAGGTGGGCGGCCAGGCACGGGTCGTAGTGACGATCCTCGCGGCGACCACGACCGGACAGGTAGAAGACGCCTATCCGGGCGTGCCGGTCTACCGCTTCATCCCGAACATCCCAGCCGAGGTCCGGCGCGGCGTCCTCTGCTACACACCGGGCTCGCGCGCGTCCGACGGACCCGAGGAGGAGGTAATGGCGCTCTTCAGCCGGGCCGGGACGATCATCCGACTCGACGACGAGCGCCTGATCGAGCCGGCAATGGCGCTGATGGCCTGCGGGCCGGCGTTCATGGCGCTGGTCGCGGAGTCGTTCGCCGACGCCGGCGCCGCGCACGGGCTGGACCGCGACGACGCGGTGCGAATGACCGTCGAGACCATGGGCGGCACAGCGGACTATCTGGTCCAGCAAGGGTGGGACCTGGAGGGACTGAGAACACGCGTCGCCACACCGGGCGGCGTCACGGAGCGGGGACTGATCCAGCTCGAGGAGCTCGACCTCCGGGACGTCTGCCGGGCGGCGGTCGACACCGTGGTCGAGGCGACGATGCGATGAGCCTCTGGCTGGCCCTCACGCGGGAGGACGTCGGGAATTACGTCAACACCCTCGTCCTCGTCTACATCGTCCTGATCTTCGTGCGAATCCTGATGAGCTGGATCCCGCGGATCCCCTATAACCGCTATCTGGCCGCCGTGCTGAAGTTCGTCTCCGACGTCACCGACCCGTATCTGAACCTGTTCCGCCGCTTTCTCCCGCCCGTGCGAATGGGCGGAGGGGCCCTCGACCTGAGCCCGATCGTCGCCACGTTCGTGCTGATCATCGTCGGCTCGATCGTGGCGACGGCCATCAAGGGATAGGTGCGCGTCGTGGGCGCCGTTGCCGGCGCCGTCGCCACCGCCGGCGTCGTCGTGGCGCTCGACCAGGGGACGAAGCAGCTGGTGGTCTCGCACATCGACCGCGGGGAGCACGTGAACGTCTTCATCGGGCTCGACCTCACGAACACACGCAACACCGGGGTCGCGTTCGGCGCGCTCGAGGGCGGCGGGCTGGTGGTCGCGATCCTGATCGGGCTGTCGCTGGCGCTGCTGGTCGGCTACTTCGTGGTGCACAGGGACGTGCCCTTGCTGTGGCTGCCGGTGGGGATGCTGATCGGAGGCGCGCTCGGGAACCTCGCCGACCGGGCCCGCGAGGCGGCGGTCATCGACTTCATCGACCCGGTCGCCTGGCCGGCGTTCAACGTCGCGGACGCTTGCATCGTCCTCGGGGTCGTCGGGCTGCTGTCCGTGGTGGAGGGGAGTCAGCGACGCGCCCGCGCCACTTGACCGCCGACGCGGGCGACGCCGGCACCCGCCTCGACGCCTTCCTCGCCGCGCGCGGAGCGGCGCCCTCACGCGCCGCCGCCGAGCGGCTGATCGAGGCGGGGGCCGTTCGCGTGGACGGCCTGGCCCGGCCCAAGAGCCACCGTGTCGCGGCGGGCGAGTCCGTGTCGGTCGAGGCGCCCAGGGAGCCCGAGCGACTGGATCTCGCCGAGGTCCCCTTCGAGGTCGTCTACGAGGACGAGCACCTGATGGTGATCGACAAGCCGGCCGGCGTCGTCGTCCATCCGGCGCCCGGTCACCACGGGCCGACTCTCACCGAGGCGCTCGCCGGGCGGGCCCAGGGGGGCCCGGATCCCCAGCGGCCCGGGATCGTCCACCGACTCGACCGGGACACCTCCGGGCTGCTCGTGGTCGCGAAGAGCGACGAAGCCCATTGCGCGCTGCGGCGGATGATGCGCGCGCGCGAGATCGAGCGCGACTACCTAGCGCTGGTGACCGGCCACCCCGACGCCGAGACCGGGACAATCGACGCAGGACTCGGCCGCGACCGGGCCCGCCGCACCACGGTGTCCACCCGGACCGACCGCGCCCGAGCGGCGGTCACCCACTTCACGGTCCTCGAGCGACTGTCCCGCACGACGCTCATCAGGGTGCGACTGGAGACGGGCAGGACCCATCAGATCCGCGCCCACCTCGCCGCGATCGGCCATCCGGTCTGCGGCGACGCCCAATATAAAGGCGCAAATTGCGGGAAGAGACTCGGCCTCGGGCGACAATTTCTCCATGCGACGCGATTGATGTTTAGCCATCCGCTCGCTGGGGAAAAGCTCAACTGCGAGTCCAAACCACCCGTCGACCTGCGTCGCGCGCTCGATGCGGCGAGACGGGAGCCAGTCTCCGGAGGGCCAGACGGGGACTGAGACATACGAGCGGGGCGGCCTCCGGCCGCCTCGTCTCGTTCTTGGACAACCTCCGGCGGCTGCAAACCTGCGCCTGGCTGTGTCATCGGGCCAGGGCCGTGCAGAGCACTGTCCCTGCCCCTCTTCCTTGCCAGGCTTGGTTTTCGCTCGCCGGAGGTTGTCCAACCCCGGCTATCCTTGTCCGCCGTACCTGCCAATCGACGCCGCACCCGCGAGGCCGACTCGCTGCGGCGGCTATCCCACCGGACCACACGGTCAGTGGCCCTGCCCGGGACGACGCTCCCGGGTCCGCAGGCCGGCCGGCGGGCGTACGTCACAACATCCAAGGGAGCCTTGACTTGACCAACGAGATCGGCATCAAGGAGCTGCTGGAGGCCGGGGTTCACTTCGGTCATCAGACCCGTCGCTGGAACCCGAAGATGCGCCGCTTCATCTTCGGCGAGCGCGGCGGGATCCACATCATCGACCTGCAGAAGACCGAGAAGCTGCTGCACGCCGCGCAGGAGTTTGTCGGCGAGCTCGCCGGCCGCGGCGGCACGGTGCTGTTCGTGGGCACCAAGAAGCAGGCGCGCGACACGATCAGGGAGGCCGCCGAGAGCTCCGGCATGCCCTACGTGAACCAGCGCTGGCTGGGCGGCCTTCTGACCAACTTCCAGACCATCTCGAAGCGCACCAAGCGTCTCCACGAGCTCCGTGACTGGACTGAGAGCAGCACGATGGAGCTGCTGCCGGTCCGCGAGCGGATCGGGGCGATGGCCGAGCGCGACAAGCTCGAGACGAACCTCGGCGGGGTGGCCGACATGCAGCGCCCGCCGGACGCGATGTTCGTCGTCGACCTGAAGACCGAGGCGATCGGGGTGCGCGAAGCAGTGCGGCTGGGGATCCCCATCATCGGGCTCGTGGACACGAACTGCGATCCCGACCCGGTCAACTACGTGATCCCCGGCAACGACGACGCCATCCGCTCGTGCAGGCTGGCGATCGAGGCCATCTCCAATGTCGTGAGCGACAGGGCGACCCGGTTCCGGGCCGAAGAGGAGGCCGCCCGGCGCGAGCGCGAGGAGCAGGAGCGCCGGGAGGCCGAGGAGCGGGCCCTTCGCGAAGCGGAGGAGCAGGAGCGCCGCGAAGCCGAGGAGCGGGCCCGGCGCGAGGCCGAGGAGGCCGGTTTCTCTCCCGACGAGCCCGCCACGCCCCAGCCGGCCGCCGCGGCGCCGCGGGAGCGCCGGACCTTCGACCCTGACGAGGAGATCTGATGAGCGTCGCGATCTCCGCCCAGGACGTGAAGGCCCTGCGGGAGCGCACCGGGGCCGGGCTGATGGACTGCAAGGGCGCGCTCCAGGAGGCCGACGGCGATCTCGAGAAGGCCATCGAGATCCTGCGGGTCAAGGGGCAGGCCTCGGCGGCGAAGCGCGGCGGGCGGGCGGCCAGCGAGGGCGTTGTCTCGAGCTACATCCACGCCGGCGGCAAGATCGGAGTCCTCGTCGAGGTCGACTGCGAGACGGACTTCGTGGCTCGCAACGAGCAGTTCCAGGCCTTCGCCCGCGAGGTCGCGCTGCACGTGGCCGCCACGCGACCCCTGTACGTGTCCGAGGACGACGTGCCGGACGAGGCGAAGGAGGCGGAGTTGCGGGTGCTCCGCGAGCAGGCCGCCACCGAGGGCAAGCCCGAGCACGTCCAGGAGAGGATGGTCGAGGGTCGCCTCGGTAAGTGGCTCGAGGAGGTCGTGCTGCTCAACCAGAAGCACGTCAACGCCGATCGGCACGAGGGCAAGACCCTGGACCAGATGCGCACCGAGCTCGCCGCGAGCACCGGCGAGAACGTCGTGATCCGGAGGTTCGTGCGGTTCCAGGTCGGGGAGGAGTGACCCCCGCCTTCAAGCGCATCCTGCTCAAGCTCTCGGGCGAGGCGCTCATGGGCGACCTCCCCTACGGGGCGGACGCGGCCCGGATCGCGGCGATAGCGGAGCAGGTCAAGACGGTCGCCGACCGCGGTGTCGAGACGGCGATCGTGGTCGGCGGAGGGAACATCCACCGCGGCCTGTCGGGCGCGGCGGCGGGGATGGACCGCGCCACCGGCGACTACATGGGCATGCTCGCCACCGTCCTGAACGCCCTGGCGCTCCAGGACGCCCTGGAGAAGCTCGGGGCGGTCACCCGGGTCCAGTCCGCGATCACGATCTCGGAGATCGCGGAGCCCTACATCCGGCGTCGGGCGATGCGCCACCTCGAGCGCGGGCGGATCGTGATCTTCGCGGCCGGCACCGGCAACCCGTTCTTCACGACCGATACCGCGGCGGCGCTGCGGGCGCTCGAGATCCACGCGGAGACGATCCTCATGGCGAAGAACGGCGTCGAGGGCGTCTACACGGCCGACCCGCGCGTCGACCCCGACGCGAGCTTCATCCCGGTGATCTCCCACAGGGAGGCGATCGAGCAGCGCCTCCAGGTCATGGACTCGACCGCGCTCTCCCTGTGCATGGACAATGAGCTGCCGATCCACGTGTTCAACATGGAGGACGAGCGCAATATCGACCGGATAGTGTGCGGCGAGCGCGTGGGCACGGTTGTGAGGACCTGAGATGGCGGATGGTCTGCTGAAGGACTTCCTCGACGACGCGAAGAGCCGGATGCAGAAGTCGGTGGAGGCGACTCGGGGCGAGTTCGCCACGGTGCGCACCGGGCGGGCTTCGCCCCACCTGCTCGACCGGATCGAGGTCGACTACTACGGCGCCAGGACGCCCCTCAGGCAGCTCGCTCAGATCTCGGCGACCGAGGCGCGCCTCCTTACGATCACGCCCTACGACAAGAACTCGATCAAGTCGATCGAGAAGTCGATCTTGGAGTCGGACGTCGGGCTCACTCCTTCCAACGACGGTCAGGTGATCCGGCTCCAGATCCCGGAGCTGACCGAGGAGCGGCGGCGCGAGCTCGTGAAGGTGGTGCACGGGATCGCCGAGCAGGGACGGGTGGGCGTGCGCAACATCCGCCGGGATGTCATGCATGACCTGCGCGACCTGAAGCAGGAGGGGGAGGTCGGCTCGGACGACGAGCACCGCGCCGAGACCGAGCTCCAGAAGCTCACCGACACCCACATCGGCGAGATCGACACCGCCCTGGCCGGCAAGGAAGAGGAAATACTCGAGGTGTGACCGGCCCCGGTCAGGGTGACGCCTCGGGCGCACCTCGCGGGGTGGCACGCTACGTCGCGATCATCACCGACGGGAACGGGCGCTGGGCCCGGCAGCGTCGGCTGCCGGTTCTCGCAGGGCACCAGGCGGGGGCCGACACCGTCAAGGCCCGGCTGCGCGACGCGGCGGATCTGGGCATCCGCGAGCTGACCGTCTTCTCCTTCTCGACCGAGAACTGGTCGCGTCCCCGGGACGAGGTCGACGGCCTCATGGAGATGTTCGCCGAGCGCATCGACCGGGAGACGCCCGAGCTGAACGAGGAGGGCGTGCGGATGCGCTTCGTCGGACGCCGTGAGGGGCTCGGCGCCGGGCTGCAGCAGCGGATGGACTGGGCGGAGGAGCTCACCCGCTCGAACGAGCGCATCACCCTGTTCGTTGCGTTCAACTACGGCGGCAGGGCGGAGATCGTGGACGCGGCGCGAACCTTCACGGGGGAGACAGAGGGAGACTTCCGGCGCCACCTCTACGCACCCGACATGCACGATCCAGACCTTCTGATCCGCACCAGCGGCGAGCTGCGCATCTCGAACTATCTGCTCTGGCAGCTCGCCTACGCGGAGCTCGTGTTCCGCGACGAGCTCTGGCCCGACTTCTCCCGCCAGGCGCTCGTGGAGTCGCTCGAGGAGTACGTGTCCCGCCGGCGCCGGTTCGGGGGGAGGTAGGGGATGGCGAGTCGGCGCGAGCCGCGGCGCGAGGCGCCGCCGCCGGCCGGCGGCTCCGACCTGGCAGCCCGAGTCATCGTCGCCATCCCCGCCGCGGCCTTCGCCGCCATCATCGTGTGGCGGGGCGGCGAGGTGTTCGCGATCGGCCTCTACCTGCTGGGCGTGGTCGCCCTCGGCGAGCTCTACACGCTGATGGCCCGGGTCCGCCCTCCGGCCCTGGCGGGGTTTCTCACGCTCGCCGCCATGATCGCGGCGGCGCTCTACGGCGGGCCGAAGCAGGTCCTGATCGTGCTCGCCGCCTCGTTCCCGGTCACGTTCTTCCTGGCGCTGCTCCGCCCGCGCAGGGAGAACGTGGCCTGGGCCATCGCGGCAACCATGTTCGGAGTTCTGTGGGTGGGGCTCGCGATGGTCTATGCGATCTTCCTGCGCGAGACCCCGCACGGCGACGGGCTCGTCGTCGACGTTCTCGTCGGCACGTTCCTCGGCGACAGCTTCGCCTACTTCGGCGGCCGCTGGTACGGGCGCATCCGGATCGCCCCGCTCATATCGCCCAACAAGACCCTCGAGGGGCTGATCGCCGGGATCCTCGGGGGCACGTTCGCGTTCTGGGTCGCCGGCCTCTATCAGGACTGGCTGAGCGGCAAGGACGCGCTCCTAATCGGCTTCCTCGTGGCGATCGCGGCGCCCGTCGGCGACCTGTTCGAGTCGCTCGTGAAGCGGGACCTCGAGGTCAAGGACACGGGCCGCCTCTTCGGCGCCCACGGCGGCGTACTGGACCGTCTCGACGCGGTCTTCTTCACAATTGTGGTTGGTTACTACGCGGCGGTGGGCTTGGGATACGGATGAGGAAAGGCGCTCGGGGGTCTGAATGCAGCATTTTCTCAAGCGGCGGCGGGATTTCGCCGATGATGAAGGTGTGGAGCCCCCACAGGGCGCCTTGGACCCCCGCCCGCAGGAAATAGCCCCCGATTCTCCGCTCGGCGCCGCCGGTGCCGAGGAGGAGGCGCTCCTGCGCGTCGCCGCGGCCGCGGCCGGCGCTTACGGCCTCGACGCGGTGCTCGCGCTGGCGGCAGACGAGGCGCGGACCGCAGTGCGAGCGGCCTCGCTGTCGGTGAGTCGCTGGGACCGCGAGCAGGGAATGCTCCGCACGCTCATCAACGTCGGCGACCTCGGCCCGACTGAGGAGCCCTTCCCCCGCCATGAGGCGCACGCGGTGGGCGAGGAGCCCAAGACCGAGCGGCTGCTGCTCCACGGAGAGCCCTACTTCAACGCCCTTGACTCCCCGGGGCTCGACGAATGGTCGAGGCTCCGGCTGCTTCGGCTGGGCAAGCAGTCCGACGTCGGCGTTCCGATCGTCATCGACCACGAGACCTGGGGCGAGGTCTACGCGACGACGGCGCCGGGCCAGCTGCGCTTCGGCGCGGACGACGTGCGCCTGCTCGAGGCGGTCGCGCGTCAGATCGCGATCGCCATCAGCCGCGCCGAGCTGTTCTCACGCGTGTCGCGACTCGCGTACGAGGACGCGCTCACTGGACTTGCCAACCGGCGCGCGGCCGAGGACAGCCTCGAGCGGGCGGCGCTCCGCGCGAGCGACCGCGGTTCCCCCCTCGCAGTGCTGCTCTGCGACGTCGACGAGCTGAAGACCATCAACGACACCAAGGGCCACGAGGCCGGTGATCGCACGCTGCGGGTGGTCGCCGACGCCCTCGTTACCGCCGCCTCGGGGCGCCCGGGCGCTCTGGTGGCACGACTCTCCGGGGACGAGTTCTGCGTGGTGATGGAGGGCGCGGGGCTCACCGAGGCGCGCGACGTCGCGGCGACCGCAATCGGTCAGCTCGCGGGCAACGGAAACGGAGCCGCCGCTGTCTCGGTCTCCTTCGGCGCCGCGGTCCACGGACCGGGCGTGGAGACGCCGGCCCAGCTCCTGCGCGCGGCCGACGCCGCGCAGTACCGCGCCAAGCGCAACGGCGGGGGGCAGTTCTTCACGGCCGAGACCGACGGCGCGCCGTCGCCCGGAGGCAGCGATCGCCGGGCGCTCAGGCGCGGCGTTCGCGAGCGAGTGCGCGCTGCGCTCGAGGAGGCGACCGCCCGCCTCGACGGGAGGCTCGCACGGGACGCCGCAGTCGACCGCTTCGAGGCGATCGCCATCGCCCTCTCGGAGGCGCTGAACGCTCCCGCCTGGGCCGTGTCCTTCGCTCCCGACGGTGCGGGGATCATCCACACCGTGTCGGCAGCCGACGATCGCCACACGCGCCGCCACGGAGTGCGTCACGATTTCGACGGCGACACCTTTCCGGTCGCCGACTATCCCGCCACCGAGCGCTTGATCGTCGCGGGGGAGGGGGCCTTCGTGGTGCTCCGCGACGATCCCGATGCCGACCCCGCCGAACGCGGCATCCTGGAGCACTCCCACCACGACGCGGTCCTGTGTGCTGCAACCGCGGACACTCGCGGAACCTGGCTTGTGGAGCTCTACGCGGACGCCCGCAGCGCCTCGCTGGCGGAGGCGGAGCTCGAGCTGCGGCTGCTCATGCGGGCGGCGATCCCGCCGCGCGGCGAGTGGGGTGCGGGCCACGAGCTGCTCGTGCGCCGCAGCCGCCAGCTGGAGCTGGCCAGCGGGCTGGCTGCTCGGCTCGCCGGGGAGACCGACGAACGAGCCATCCTCGACGCCACTGTCGCGGAGCTCGGGGACGGCCTCGGCTTCGGCGCCTGCGGGATCGTCCGCCTGCGCGGCGACGGCTGGCTCGAGCTCGTCGCGGGGCGCGGGAGCTTCGGCGATCCGCGCTGGCGCGAGCTCGCCCAGCGCGGCGACGTGGGGCTGATCGGGCGCTGCCTGCGGGAGGGCCGGCCGGTGATCGTGGGGGAGGTGCGCCGGGAGCCGGACTATCACCCGACGCCGGCCACGCCCGACACCCGCTCCGAGCTGGACGTGCCGGTGGTGGTCGACGGGCGCGTGTGGGGAGCGATCACGACCCAGGACGCTGCGCGCGACGCGTTCGACGACGAGCACGCCCGGCTGCTGGCGGCGGTCGCCGGGAAGCTCGGCGCCGCGCTGAGCGGGGCGTCCCTGCACGACCGCCTGGAGCGCGCCTACCTCGGCACCGCGGAGGCGCTGGTGGCCGCCGTCGAGGCCAAGGACGCGGAGTCGGTCGCCCACCCCGGCTCCATCGTCCGCCAGGCGGAGGCGGTCGGCCGCCGGCTCGGGATGCCCGCCGGGGAGCTCCGGATGCTCAGGTACGCGGCCGCGCTCCACGACGTCGGCAAGCTCACCGTGCCGGATCACGTGCTGGGCAAGCCGGGACCGCTGACTCCGGAGGAGCGCAGTCTCGTCGAGCGCCATCCGCTCGCGGGCGAGCGGATCCTGGCGCCGATCGAGCCGCTCACGGACGTCCTGCCGCTAGTTCGCGCCTCCCACGAGCGCTGGGACGGGCGCGGCTATCCCGACGGGCTCGCGGGAGAGCAGATCCCGCTCGGCGCCCGGATCGTCTGCGCCTGCGACTGCTACGACGCGATGACCTCCGTACGGCCATACCGGCCGGCCCTGCCGCCGGATGTCGCTCGGGCGGAGCTGCGGCGCGTCGCCGGCGCCCAGCTCGACCCGGAGGTCGTGCGGGCGCTGCTCGCCGCGCTCGGATAGCAGCCTCCTCCCGGCACACCTGCCCGCACTCGCGCGAGCGGCGGCTCCCTAGACTCAGCCGAATGCGCAGGATCCTGATAGTGGGCTCCACGGGCTCAATCGGCACCCAGGCGCTCGACGTGGTCGAGCGGAGCGGCGAGCTCGAGGTGGTCGGCCTCGCCGCCGACTCGAGCTGGGAGCCGCTGCTGGAGCAGGCGCGCCGGCACGGGGTGGGAAGACTTGCTCTGTCGGATCCGGACTCAGCCGCCAGGGCCTCCGAGCACTCCGACGCAGAGATCCTGGCCGGCCCGGAGGGGCTGGTCGAGCTCATCGCGGACACCGACTGCGACTTGGTGCTCAACGCCCTCGTCGGCTCCGCCGGGCTCGGGCCGACGGTAGCCGCGCTGGGAGAGGGGATCGATCTGGCACTCGCCAACAAGGAGAGCCTCGTGGTGGGCGGCGAGCTGGTCACGGCGCTCGCCGAGGCCACCGGCGCCCAGCTGATCCCGGTCGACTCCGAGCACTCCGCCCTCCACCAGCTGATCGCGCATGAGCCGCCGGGCACCGTCGAGCGGCTCGTCCTGACCGCCAGCGGGGGGCCCTTCCGCGGCCGTACCGACCTGGACGGCGTGACGCCCGAGGAGGCGCTCGCGCACCCCACCTGGGCGATGGGCGGGAAGATCACGATCGATTCCGCCACGCTCATGAACAAGGGCCTCGAGCTGATCGAGGCCCACCATCTGTTCGGGGTGGGTTATGACCGCATCGACGTCGTCGTGCACCCGCAGTCGATCGTTCATGCGCTCGTCCACCTGAACGACGGCGCCTCCCTCGCCCATCTGGGCTACCCCGACATGCGCGTGCCGATCTCCTACGCGCTGCACAGTCCCGAACGTGCCGACGTCCCGGTGCCCACCCTCGACCTGGTCGAGCTCGGCTCGCTGACTTTCGAGGCGCCTGACGCGGAGAGCTTTCCCTGCCTGCACCTCGCGCGCGACGCGGCCCGGGCGGGCGGGACCGCCCCCTGCGTTCTCAACGCCGCCAACGAGGTGGCGGTGTACGCCTTCCTGCGCGGCGAGCTGTCATTCACGGGCATCGCGCGGGTGATCGAGAGCACGCTCGCTGAGCTGCCGGCGCGGCCGGTGCGCCACTTCTCGGACCTGTACGGGGCCGACTCCGAGGCGCGTGAGGTGGCGAGAGGGCAGGCGAAGCCGGTCGCGAGCCACGGGGGTCGACGAGCGTGAGCTGGTTCCTCGCCTTCGTCGGCTTCGCGATGCTCGTCATCCTCCACGAGCTCGGGCACTTCGCAGCGGCCAAGACCGTCGGGATGCGAGTGGAGCGCTTCTCGCTTTTCTTCCCGCCGACGCTGCTACGCAAGAAGTTCGGGGAGACGGAGTACGCGATCGGCGCGATCCCGGCGGGCGGTTACGTGAAGATCAGCGGCATGAACCCGGACGAGGACCTCCCCGACGAGGTCCGCACCCGGGCCTACTACTCCCAGCCGGTCTGGAAGCGGATCGTCGTCATCTCCGCAGGCCCGGCGATGAACCTGATCCTCGCGTTCCTCCTCCTGTTCGTCTTCTTCGCGGCGATCGGCCCCGAAACCGCGACGCATCGAGTGGGAACGATCGAGAAGGGCTATCCCGCGGCCGGTGTTCTGAAGCCCGGGGACAAGCTGGTGGCAGTCGACGGGAAGGGCGGCAGCGCCGCCGAGCTGTCGCGCCGGATCGCGGGCCACAAGTGCGCCGCCAAGCAGCCGACGAAGGGTTGCCATGCCGGCGAGCCGGTGCAGGTTACGGTCGCGCGCGACGGGCATAGGCGCACGTTCGAGCTCACCCCAATCTACGACCCGGCCAATGAGCGCACCCGGCTCGGGTTCTCGTATGCGTCGGGCCCGCGCGACCCCTTCCCGCTGGGCGAGGCGCTCGACGTCACTGCCGATCAGTTCTGGTTCATCACAAGAGCCACCGTCGAGCTGCCGGCCCGCCTGATCGACCCCGAGAAGCGCAAGGAGATCTCGGGCGTCGTCGGCTCCTACGAGGTGACCCGCGAGACGATCCTGAACGACCTCGCGCAGGTCGTCGCCATCTTGGCGATCATCTCGCTCTCGCTCGCGATCGTGAACCTGTTCCCGTTCCTGCCCCTCGACGGCGGTCACATCTTCTGGGCGATCGTGGAGAAGGTCCGCGGCAAGCCGGTGCCGTTCAGCGTGATGGAGAGGGCCGGCGTCGTCGGCTTCATGCTGGTGATCCTGATCTTCCTGGTCGGCCTGTCGAACGACATCGGCAGGCTCTCGGGCGAGGGCTTCCAGGTGCGGTGAGGTAGCGTTCGCGGCCGTGGGTGAGGTACGCGTCGAGCAGCGAGGTCGGGTCCTCGTGGCGACTCTCGACAACCCGCCGCACGCTCTCATGGACGCCCCGATGGTCGACGGGTTGGAGGCGCTGGTCGCCCGCGCCGAGACCGACGAGACGGTCGGGGGCGTGGTGCTCACGGGCGCCCATCCCGAGCGATTCGTCGCCCACTACGACGTGCGCGAGCTGCTGGCCGGCGCCCGCGCCAGTCCCTCTGTCGGACCCCGGACCGCGTCCGCCTCGCTTCGGGCCGTCGGCACCCTGCGCCGAGTCCCGAGGGTCGAGGCGGCCCTGACGCGTACCCCCGCCGCCGGGCTCGTGGCGGTGGAGCGATTCGGCGACATCTTCCTGCGGATGAATCGCTGCCCTGCCGTCTACGTGGCGGCTCTGAACGGCTCGGCCATGGGCGGCGGCTGCGAGCTCGCCCTCGCCTGCGACTCCCGCCTTATGGCAGAGGGCGACTACCGGATCGGACAGCCCGAGGTGCTGCTCGCATTCCCGCCTGGCGGCGGGGGCACGCAGCGCCTCGCGCGCCTGCTCGGCAGCGCCAGGGCCCTCCGCTTGGTCGTGGACGGCGCACCGCTCTCCCCGACCGACGCCGCAGAGCTCGGGCTGGTGGACGAGGTCGTCGAGGGCGGCGAGCTCGTAGAGCGTGCCATCGCGTTGGCCGAGCGGCTCGGCAGTCGATCCAGAGGGACGATCGCCGCCTGCAAGCGCGCCGTCTATGAGGGCGGTTCACTTCCCCTTCCCGACGGGCTGCGACTGGAGCGGGCCGAGTTCCTCGCAGCCCTCGGGACGCCCGAGGCGCAGGACGCGATGGGCGCCTACCTGGCCGAGCTCGACCGCACGGGCGAGCTTCCCGGCTACGACCCGGCCGCGCTTCAGCAGGCGCTCGACACGGGCCGCTTCACCGCTTAGCTCTACTGCTTCGAGATACTCGCCGGCCGGTGGCGGACCGGACATCGGCTGGCGGAGAACCGACGCTCAAGTCGTCGGTTTTCCCCCCTGGTCGATAAGGCTCGGGTAGGAGACCTTTTCTGCGTGAGGAATTCCGTTCTCGAGGAGACCTAGATGCGGCGCGAACGGCGCACGATTGGATCGGGGCGGGCGTGGAGCGCTCGCTGGGCGATGGTTGGCGGCGTGGCTGCGTTCCTCGCGTCCGCGTTCCCGGCCGTCGCGAGCGCGACGGACTACTGCGTCGCGCCGGTCACCGGCTGCAGCGGCACCCCGGTGCAGCACTTCGAGGACGCGCTCGGCGCGGCGGACGGCAACGCCGACGCGGACCGCATCTTCCTCGGCGCCACGACCTATGTGGCGCCGACCGCAAGCGGGTTCGACTACAACACGCCGAACGCGCCGGTCGAGATCATCGGCCAGGGCAGAGGACAGACGATCCTCACGAGCCCGGCGGGCGGCAACTCGTGGGTCCTCCGGCTCGTCGGCGGCCCCGGCACCTCCATCCACGACCTGACGATTCGGCTGCCGCAGAGCGCCTCCGCCGGGTTGGCCGGGCTCTGGACCAAGAACACGGCCCGCCGCGTCGACGTGGTCGAGGATTCCACGCAGGCAAACCCTCGCAGCGGCGTAGAGCTTGTCAACGGCGGCGTCCTCGAGGACTCAAAGGTGACGCTCTCGGGGTGGGGTGGGCGGCCTCGCGGCTCGCTTCTCGCCCGGAGGGGCCACGGTGCGCCGTTCCGAGTTGAGCGCCTGGATCGGCGTCATGAGCGACTACGGCGGCACGATCGAGCGCTCGCGAATTACCGGGCTGGTCGGCGGCGTCAACGCGGAGCGGAACCTGACCACGATCACCGGCAGTCTGATCCGCCTCACACAGGGATCCAGCACCGGCATCGTCGCGGCGACGAATACCGGCTTCCAGACCGTGGTGAACGCCGACGGAGTCACGATCGTCGGACCGGGGGTGACGAACACCGCCGGGGCGTCAGCCTTAACGCAGGCCGCCGAGAGCGCCAACGTCAGCCTGACCAACTCTGTCGTCCGCGGCGTCTCCGAGACGTTCTTCGCCGGCTCGTCAGGCGGCCAGGCGAAGATCGCCGCCTCCTACTCCGACTATGACCCGGGCGGTGACGTCACGATCGGACCGAAGGCGAGCATCGCCGAGGCGAACGTCTCGAACGTGGGCGACAGCGGGTTCGCGGACCCGGCCGGCGGCGACTACCGCCTGCTCCCCGGCTCGCCTCTGGTCGACCCGGCGATCCGGCCACCGCGCCGGGTCTCGACCTCGACGGCAACCCGCTCGTCGCGGACGGGAACGGCGACGGCGTCGCGCGCCGCGACATGGGGGCCTTCGAGCTGCAGCCGGCGACCGCCGCCGGCGGCCAGCCGGGCGCGGGCGCCGGGCCCGGCGCGGGCGCGGGCGGCACCACGGCCGTCGATACGCAGGCGCCACTGATCACCGGCTTTCGGGCGGACCCGGCCGTGTTCGCCCTCGCCCGCGGCGCCACCCCGATCGCGGCAGGCGCCCATCGCGGCACGCGCTTCCGCTACACGCTCAGCGAGTCCGCGCGCGTGACGCTCACGATCCAGCGCTCCCTGCGCGGCCGCCGCGTCGGCGAGAAGTGCGTGCGGCCCTCGCCGCGGCTGCGGCGAGCCAAGCGCTGCACGCGGTACCGCACGATCGGCTCCCTCACGCGGACCGGAGCGAAGGGCGCGAACAGCGCGGCCTTCACCGGCCGCATCGGCCGGCGAGCGCTGCGCCCGGGCAGCTACCGGGCGCTGATCCGCGCCACCGACGCGGCAGGCAACCGATCGGCGCCGAGCACCACGCGCTTCCGGGTGACGGGCTGACCAGCCTACGGGCTTGCGTGCGGCGGACCTGGGTAGGCATCAGTCATGGCAGATCCCGCATACGTCTCGCGGGTGCGCATCGAGCGCCTGGGCGGGCCGCAGCGGCTCGCCAGCCTGCCGGCGGAGGACGAGCCGGTTGCGTTCGGCGTGCACTCCGAGGTCGCCGAGCACTACGGAGTCGACCCCGCGAACTTCCCTCCGCACGCGACCACGCTCGACTACGTGGTCGCCGCGGCCGGCGGCTGACTGGCCGGAACGTTCGCAGGCGCGCTGGAGGCGCGTCAAATCGAGGTCGATCACGACAGCTATGAGGTGGAAGTCGAAGGCGAGGTCTTCGATCACGACGGCGTGCTCGTCATCGAGCGGATCACAGCCCGGTACCGGCTCCGCGTGCCCGAAGACAAGCGCGCTGAGGCGGAGCGGGTCCATGGCGTCCATGCACGCGCGTGCCCGGTGGCTCGCAGCCTCGAAGGCGGCATCGACGTGCGCACCGAGCTGGAGATCGCATAGCGCCTTGGAGTTAGGCTGGCGTCGCAAACCGACCCGTGGGAGGTCACCTTGAGCATCGCAACCCCACCCCGCACCGATAGGCCCGCGGGACTGGACGCCCCGACCGTCGTGGAGGCCTTTCAGCTGACGGCGAAGGCCAACCCGGAGCGCACCGCGCTGCGACTGAAGGACGACGCCTTCTCGATGACCTGGGGCGCGTACGCGGAGAAAGTGCGCCACCTGGCCGCGGGACTGGCCGCGCTCGGCCTGGGCCGCGGCGACGCGCTCGGAATCATGCTCACCAACCGGCCGGAGTTCCATCTCTTCGACTCCGCCGCTGTCCACCTCGGCGCGACCCCGTTCTCGATCTACAACACATACGCTCCCGAGCAGGTCCAGTACCAGGTGCAAGACGCCGAGGCGAGGATCGTCGTCACCGAGCAGGCTTTCCTGCCGCGCCTGCGCGCGGTGGAGGAGCTGGAGCACGTCATCGTCGTCGACGGCGACGGCTCGGGCGACACGCTCACGATCGCCGACGTCGAGGCCGAGGGCGACCCGGCCTTCGACTTCGAGTCGGCCTGGCGCGCCGTGGGCCCCGACGACGTTCTCACGCTGATCTATACCTCCGGGACGACCGGGCCGCCGAAGGGCGTCCAGATCACGCACGCCAACCTGCTGTCCGCCATGCAGGGCTACGACAGCCTCATCTCCTTTCCCGGCGACGGCCGGGTCATCTCCTGGCTCCCGATGGCCCATATCGCCGAGCGAACCTGCAGCCACTACCTGCCGATCCTGCTCGGGTTCACCACCACCTGCTGCCCCGACCCGCGTCAGGTGATGGCCTACCTCCCGGATGTGAGGCCGAGCTGGTTCTTCGCCGTGCCGCGCATCTGGGAGAAGCTGAAGGCCGCCATCGAGGCCGGAATCGAGGGTGAGCAGGACCCGACGAAGAAGCAGGCCACCCAGTGGGCGCTCGACGTCGGGCTGCGCAGGGTCCAAGCGGAGCAGGCGGGCGAGGAGCTCTCGGAGGAGCTGGCCCAGGAGCACGTCAAGGCGGACGAGCTTGTGCTGTCGAAGATCCGTGAGCGGCTCGGGCTCGACCAGGTCGAGTCCGTGAACGTCGGTGCGGCGCCGACCCCGCGCGAGGTGATCGAGTTCTTCCATGCCATCGGCGTGCCGCTGGCGGAGCTGTGGGGCATGTCCGAGACCTGCGGCTACGGCGCCTGCAATCCCCCTGACCGGATCAAGATCGGCACGGTCGGGCCGGTCGCACCCGGGGTCGAGATGAAGCTGGCGGATGACGGCGAGGTGCTGATGCGCGGCCCGGTCGTGATGCCCGGCTACCGGAACCAACCCGAGAAGACGCGGGAGGCGATCGACGACGACGGCTGGCTTCACACCGGCGACATCGGGGAGTTCGACGAGGACGGATACCTGAAGATCGTTGACCGGAAGAAGGAGCTCATCATCAACGCCGCCGGCAAGAACATGTCGCCGGCCAACATCGAGGCGAAGGTGAAGGCCGCGAGCCCGCTGATCGGCCAGGCGATAGCGATCGGCGACGGACGCTCATACAACGTGGGGCTCATCACGCTCGACCCCGACGTGGCGCCGGCGTTCGCCCGCCAGCACGGGATCGAGGACCCCTCGCCGGAGCGCCTCGCCGAGGAGCCGGCCGTGATGGAGGAGGTGCAGCGCGGGGTCGACGCGGCGAACGAGCAGCTCGCTCGAGTCGAGCAGCTCAAGAAGTTCCGCCTGCTCCCTACCGAATGGCAACCCGGCGGCGACGAGCTGACGCCGACGATGAAGCTGAAGCGCAAGCCCATCCACGAGAAGTACTCAGAGGAGATCGAGGCCCTGTACGCGAGCTAGCGGCCACTACCCTTCGGGGCCGTGGCATCTAAGCGACAGATCGACGTCGGTGGAGTGAAGATCGGCGGTGGCGCGCCGGTTGCCGTGCAGTCGATGACCAAGACGGAGACGGCCGATCTCGACGCGACCATGCGCCAGATTCGGGCGATCGCGGAGGCGGGGGCGGATCTGGTGCGCTGCGCCGTCCCGCGCGACGACGACGTGCGCGCGCTCGAGCGGATCGTGCGCGAGTCGCCCATCCCGGTCATCGCCGACATCCACTTCAACTACACGCTCGCCCTGAAGGCGATCGACGCCGGGGCCCACTGCATCCGCATCAATCCGGGCAACATCGGCGGGCACGACAAGACCCGTCAGGTGGTCGAGAAGGCCCGCGCGGCGGCGGTACCGATGCGGATCGGCGTCAACTCCGGCTCGCTGCCGAAGCACCTGCACGAGCTCGAGCGCGAAGACCCGGTGGAGGCGCTCGTGACGGCCGCGGTCGAGTACGTCGAGTTGATGGAGCGCCTCGACTTCGAGGACTTCAAGGTCTCGATCAAGTCGACGAGCGTGCCCAACACGATCGCCTCGAACCGGCTGCTCGCGCAGCGGATCGACTATCCCCTGCACCTCGGCATCACGGAGGCCGGGACCAAGTGGTCCGGCTCGCTCAAGTCGGCCGTCGGGCTCGGCACCCTGCTGGCCGACGGCATCGGCGACACCATCCGCATCTCGCTTTCCACGTTCCACGCCGAGGAGGAGGTGAAAGTCGCCTGGGAGGTGCTCAAGGCGCTGAAGCTGCGCCAGCGCGGGCCGGTGCTGATCGCCTGCCCCACGTGCGGGCGGCTGCAGTTCGACATGGACACCGTCGTCGCGGAGATCGAGGAGCGCCTTCGCGACTACGGCGATCCGATCGAGGTCGCCGTGCTCGGCTGCGCGGTCAACGGGATCGGCGAGGCGTCTCATGCCGACTTCGGGATCACCGGCGCCAAGAACGAGGGGCTGATCTTCGCCCACGGCAGGCCGCTGCGGAAGGTGCCGCAGGAGCGGCTCGTGGACGAGCTGTTCGCGGAGATCGACAAGTCGATGGATCGCGGCGCAGTCGAGGTGGACGAGCGGAAGGCCGCAGAGGGAGCGGCCTGGCTCGAGCGAATCGAGGAGGAGAACGCCGGGGAGCTGACCCCCGAGCGGATCGCGGCAATGGAGGCGGCGGCTGCCTCCGGGGACTCCCTCGCGGGCGATCAGGCGCTGCCGATGGCCGGTGGGCCGCAGGCGAAGCGAATCGCGCTCGACGAGGAATCCTCCCCGGTCGCCGGCCGGCGCTTTACGCGAGCCTAGGCCGCCGCTTCGCGCATCAGCGCCGGACCGAACGCGGCCACCACGGCCGGATCGAACTGGGTCCCGGCGCCGCGGTGCAGCTCGGCCAGGGCCTCGTCCGCGTCCATCCGGGCGCGGTGGGGGCGGTCGGTGGTCATCGCGTCGAAGGCGTCGCAGACTGCCACGACGCGGGCGCCGAGAGGGATCTCTTCGCCGGCGAGACCGTCCGGATATCCGCCGCCGTCCCAGCGCTCGTGGCTCGACCGCACGAGCCGCGCGACCGGCCGCAGGGCGGGCGCCGCGAGCAGGATTCGCTCGCCGATGATCGTGTGGCGTCGCATGAAGCTCCACTCGGCCTCGTCCAGTGGTTCGGGCTTATCGAGGATCGCGTCGGGGATGGCGATCTTGCCGACGTCGTGCAGCTCGGCGGCCCGGGCCACCTCGTCCAGCCCCTCCGGGGACATCGCGAGCTCGCGCCCGACCGCCAGTGCCATCTCGGCCACGTCACGCAGGCGGGCATGCAGCTCCGGACGCCGCTCGGAGAGGGTGCTCAGCAGCACGTCGCGCGACTGGCGGCGGGCCGACATGCGGCGGTCGCCCTTGCGCGCGTACATGCGCCGGTCGGCGAGCTGCAGCGCGTGGGTAGGGGTCTGGGCCTCCTCCGGCAGCAGGACCGCGCCGTCCGAGGTGCTCACCTCGAACCCCTCGCCGCGCTCTGTGAGCGCCGCGACACACGCGGCCACGAGCGGCTCGGCGCCCTCGGGCCCGGGCGCAACCAGCGCGCAGAACTCGTCGCCGCCGAGCCGGTAGGCGCGGCCGTGCTCCTGCACGGCGCCCGCGAGCCGCGCGCCGAGGCGGGCGAGCAGCCCGTCGCCGGCGGGGTGGCCGAACACGTCGTTGTACTCCTTGAAGCCGTCGAGGTCGAAGAGCAGGAGGGCGCGCCGGGCTCGAGCGTCGCCGCCGTCCAGCCCACGTTCGAGGTCGGCCATCAGACTGCGCCGGTTGCGGAGCCCCGTGAGCGGGTCGGTCCTCGCTTCTTCGCGGCTAGCGGCCAACATGCGCTGGTTCTCCGTGAGCACGAGCGCCGTCCGGACGATCACGAGCAGCAACGTCACGGCGGTGAGCAGGAGGGCGGCGACGTTTATCCGGTCGAAGTGGTCGTAGACGAGCAGGCAGATCGCGGCGAGGGCGGAAACGAAGGGAACCGCCACTACACGCGACCCCTGGATGCGTGGGGTCACCCCCAGCCGCGTCGGCTGCCAGGCGGCGAGGCCCACGAGCAGCGCGGAAGCCGGCCAGAGAGCGTCCAGCAGCGTCCCCTCCCGGTATGTGCCGAGCGCGGTCTCGACCAGGAAGAGCCCGTCGGCCACGGCGCTCAGGAAGAGGCCGCCGCCCAGCAGGATCCAGGCGCGCCCGGGCCGCCAGCCCGACATGCCGATGGCCGCCACGACGAGGCCGAGCAGGGCGAGGTCGCCGACGGGGTAGGCCAGATTGGTGGCGACGGTGGCGCCGCTTCCACTGGTGGCATCGACGATCGGCTGGAACGCCACCGCGGCGGCCACGGCGCCGACCGCGAGTGCGCCGATCGCCCCGTCAAGCCACACGCTGGCGCGAAAGTGGGTCATGCGCGAGCGCAGCAGCAGGACGAGAGTCACGTAGCTGGCGGGGTAGACCACCAGGTAGAGGGCGTCCGCGACCGAGGGATAGGGCGGATCGGGGTCGTCCGCAAGCACGAGCCCCCAGTACAGGTCGCCGGCGGCCCAGCCGCCGAGGCCCAGCGCCATCAGAAGCCACGCGAGCCGGTCTTGGGGCACCGCGATCGCCCGGGCCAGGCACGCTCCCGCAGCGCCAAAGGTAAGCCCTGGGTAGACGAAGTCCTCGAAGAAGCCGTCGAGACGCGCGCCGCCGAGGCCGAACGCGACGTGCGCCGCGTAGGCCAAAAGCGCAAGCGCGGCCAGCGCCCAGAAGGCGCGCAGGGGTCGGCTTAGCCTCGGTGCGACGTCCATACGGGCCTTCCTGGGTCGTGCCTCCGCTCGGATATCCATCGACCCGGCTGTCCGGAAACCTGAGCCGGGCGCGACTAGACTCGCGCGCTGTGACGCGGCTTTCCCGCTATTTCCTGCCGACCGTCAAGGAGGCGCCGGCGGACGCCGAGGCGATCTCTCACCGCCTGATCGTGCGGGCCGGGCTGGCCCGGCAGGTGGGCGCGGGAATGTGGACCTGGCTGCCGGCCGGCTGGCGGGCACACCGCAGGGTCGAGCAGATCGTGCGCGAGGAGCTCGACGAAATCGGGGCGGGGGAGATGCTGATGCCGGTCATTCAGCCCGCCGAGCTATGGAAGCGGAGCGGCCGCTATGACATCGACGAGGTCTTCAAGCTGAAGGATCGCCGCGGCGCCGAGCTCGTCCTCGCGCTGACGCACGAGGAGAACCTCACCTACCACATCGCGCGCGAGGTCCGCTCTTACCGGGACCTGCCGAAGCTGCTCTACCACTTCCAGACGAAGGAGCGCGACGAGGCGCGGCCTCGGGCCGGGGTGCTCCGGACGCGCGAGTTCATCATGAAGGACTCCTACTCCTTCGACCGCGACCTGGAGGGCCTCGAGCGCTCCTACCAGCTCCACATCCAGGCCTACGACCGCATCTTCGACCGCTGCGGCCTCGAGTGGTACCGAGTGGAGTCGGACGTGGGCGTGATGGGCGGGCTCGGGGCCCATGAGTACATGGCGCCATGCGCGGCGGGCGAGAACGACGTGGCGCTGTCGGACGCCGGCTACGCGGCCAACGTAGAGGTGGCGAGCGCTACTCCGAAGCCGGTGGACGGCCTGCCGGAGCCGGAGGACGCGCCTCGCCCGGTGGAGACGCCAGGCGCCACGACCATCGACGCGGTCTCGAACCTCCTCGAGGTGCCCGCCGGCGCCCTGATCAAGGCGATGCCGGTCTTCGTCGACGGGCGCGGCCCGGTGCTGGTCCTCGTCCGGGGAGACCATCGGCTGAACGAGATCAAGCTGCAGAACGCGCTCGGGGCGCCGGCGCGCCTCGCGGAAGCCGAGGAGGTCCGCGAGGTCTTCGGGGCAGAGCCCGGGTTCATCGGCCCCGTCGGGGCGCGGGTCGACGTGGTGGCGGACGAGGCGCTCCGCGGTCTGCGCGGCCTCGTGGCGGGCGGGGGGGAGCCCGACCTGCACCTGTGCGGCGTCGAGCCGGGGCGCGACTTCGAGGCGACCTGGGCCGACGTGCGCCGGGTCGAGCCGGGCGACACCTGCGCGAGCGGCGCGCCGATCCGCGTGGTGCCGGCGATCGAGGTGGGCAACATCTTCAAGCTCGGCACGCGCTATTCCGAGCCGCTCGGTGCTCGCTATCTCGACGAAGAGGGCCAGGAGCGGCTGATCTGGATGGGCTCCTACGGCATCGGCCCGGCCCGGATCGTGGCGGCCGCGATCGAGCAGTTCGCGGACGAGCAGGGGATCTCCTGGCCGCGCGCGGTCGCGCCATTCGACGTCGAGCTCGTGACGCTCGGGGCGGAGGGCGAGGAGGCGCGCGCGGTGTCCGACCGGCTCTACTCCGAGCTGCGCGAGGCCGGGCTCGAGGTGATCTACGACGAACGCACGGCCAGCGCGGGGGAGAAGTTCGCCGACGCAGAGCTGCTGGGGTGCCCGCTGCGCCTGACCGTGGGCAGGAAGAGCCTCGAGGCCGGCGAGGTCGACGTCCAGATCCGCCGCGGCCGGGACAAGCGGTCACTGCCGCTCGAGGGCGCCGCCGAGGCGGCCGCGGAGCTGTGGCGGACCCTCCCATGAGGCGGGACGACGTCGCGCCGGCCGCTCCGAGACCGGCGGCAGCCACGGCGGCAGCGAGCGACGGAGAGCGGCCGCCGCTCACCTGGCGGCGCCTGCTGGGCCTGGACCGCTCGGCCGGACCTCCCCCCGAGACCCGCCGCGGCGAGGAGCTCCATCCGTGGACGCTGCCGAACGCCATCGGCTTCCTGCGCATCGCGCTGATTCCCGTCTTCCTCGTGCTCGCGCTCGAGTCGGACGACGGGCGCGACACCGCCGCCACGATCCTGTTCGCCTTCATCGCGGGGGCGGACTACCTCGACGGCATGGTCGCCCGCGTCACCGGCCAGTACAGCCGGCTCGGCGCCCTGCTCGACCCGCTGACCGATCGCCTCCTCGTGATAGCGGGCGCGATCGTGGCCTGGGAGTTCGACCTGCTCCCGCACTGGGCACTGCTGGTACTGGCGCTCCGCGAGGCGTTCATGTTGCTGCTGACGCAGATAGCGCTGCGAAGGGGTCTCGACCTGAGCGTGAACATGCTCGGACGCTGGGCGGTCTGGCCCGTCATGGGAGCCATCGCCCTCGCCATGATCGTCGAGACGTGGGTCTCCGACGCGCTGCTTATCTTCGGCTTGGCGCTGACGCTTGCGGCCACCGCCCTCTACCTGCAAGATGGGCTGCGAGCGCTCCGCGAAGGCTCAACCTCTACTTGAGGAAACGCTATAGTCGCCTTCAACCCTCGAAAGGACCGCATGGACACTTTTCCCGATCTGGGCGCGCTCTCCGACCAGGAGCTGAAGGAGCTGATCCAGCAGCTCACCGAGGAGGAGCAGGAGGTCTCGTACAGGCGCCGGATCCTGCACGGCAAGATCGACATCCTCCGGGCGGAGCTGGTCAACCGGCTCCGCAAGAAGCACGAGGAGGGGGAGACCGTGATCAGCGGCAGCGACGTGCAGCAGCTCACGGACATCCTCGCCGGCAAGGGCATCCCCTCCGACGCGGACGTCGAGTAGAAGGCCCGTTCGGTGCACTGCCCCGAGTGCGGCTTCGTCAACGCGGAGGGTGCGAACTACTGCCAGAAGTGCGGCGCCTTCCTCGGTGAGCAGAAGGAGGGCGGCGACACCACCGAGGTCTACCAGGTGGACGACGCCGGCGACCTCAGGCCGGTCGACCTGGACGACGTGACCCACGAGGGCGCCACGCTCGTGATCCGCTCCGGCGGGGGACGCTCGGGCGAGGCGTTCAACATCACCGGCGAGCGGCTGACGATCGGGCGCAGCCCCGAGGCCGAAGTCTTCCTCGACGACGTGACCGTCTCGCGCAACCACGCCCTGCTGGTGCGCCGGCGCGACGGGCTCTATATCGACGACCTCGGCTCGCTCAACGGCACCTACGTGAACCGACGGCGGATCGAGTCGCACAGGCTTCAGAACGGCGACGAGCTTCAGGTGGGCAAGTACAAGCTCACCTACCTGGACGAGCGGTGAACGCCGATCCGGGCAACGGCTCGCCCCCGCGCAAGGAGAAGGCGCTGACGATCGGCGCCGTGTGCAAGCACCTCGAGCGCGAGTTCCCCGACATCTCGATCTCGAAGATCCGCTACCTGGAGGACCAGAAGCTGCTTGCGCCGAGACGCACGCCGGGCGGCTATCGCCTCTACGGTCCGCCCGACGTGGACCGGCTTCGCACCATCCTGCGGCTACAGCGCGACGAGTTCCTGCCGCTGCGCGTGATCCGCCAGGAGCTGGCCTCCGGTCGGGCCGACTCCGAGGTCGCCCAGGCGGCCCCCGCTCCCGAGCCGCGCGCGCTGCGGCGCTCCAGCTTCGGGCTGCGCGGGCCGGGCTCGCTGTACCGGCTCGACGAGGTGCTGGACGAGACCGGCGCGGATCGCGCGCTGGTCAAGGAGCTCGAGGACTTCGGCGTGATCAAGGGCGAGCGTCACGACAGCGAGGTCCTCTACGACGACACCGAGCGCGAGATCGTCCGCGCGGTGACCGAGCTGAAGCGCTTCGGGGTGGGCGGTCGCAACCTGCGCGTCTTCCGCACCTCGGCCGACCGCGAGGCGGCCCTTCTCGAGCAGATCCTCGCTCCGGCGCTGCGCTCCCGGAACCCGGAACGGCGCAAGGAGGCGGTCGAGGCGCTCGAGAACCTCGCGGCGATCGCGTCCCACCTCAAGCACCTGCTGCTGATCCGGGACCTCCGCAAGCTCGCCCGCTAGTCCGCTGGTGCGGCTCGAGGACTACATCCACGACATCCCGGACTTCCCGAAGGCGGGGATCGTCTTCAAGGACATCACACCGCTCTTCCTCGACTCGGCGGCGCTGCGCTCGACCGTCGACGCGCTGGCCGACTATGCGCGCTCGCGCTCGGTCGACTACGTCATGTCCGCCGAGGCGCGCGGGTTCGTGCTCGGTGGGGCGGTGGCGGCGTCGTCGGGCGCGGGCTTCGTGCTCGCCCGCAAGCCGGGGAAGCTTCCGCGCGAGACGTCCTCGGTCGAGTATCAGCTCGAGTACGGGGTGGACGCGCTCGAGGTGCACGCCGACGCGGTCCGGGGCGGGGCCCGGGTGCTGGTGCACGACGACCTGCTCGCCACGGGCGGAACGGCCGGCGCCCTGTGCGGGCTGGTGGAGCAGGCGGGCGGCGTCGTGGCAGGATGCGCCTTCGTGATCGAGTTGGCGTTCCTGCACGGACGCGAGCGGCTGACGGGCTACGACGTCCACAGCCTGGTCGTCTACGACTAGATGGTCGTGCGCCGGCAACGGACGCTTCCCGCCCCACCGGAAGAGGTCTGGAGTGTTGTGAGCGACCCGAGCAGCCTGCCGCGCTGGTGGCCCGGCCTCACCCGCGTCGAGCACGCCTCGCCGGAGGCGTGGACCAAGGTGCTGAGCTCGCCGAAGGGAAAGCTGGTGCGGGCCGACTACACGCTCGTGGAGGCCGACCGGCCGCGCCGGCTCCTGTGGCGGCAGGAGGTCGAGGAATCGCCGTTCGAGCGGATCCTGTCCGCCTCGACGACCGAGATCGCGCTCGAGCCGGACGGCGGCGGGACCCGCGTCGCGATCGCAGTGAACCACCGGCCGCGCGGCTGGGCGCGCTTCAGTCCGTTCCAGATGCGGGCGGCCGCCAGGCGGCAGGTCCATGGGGCGCTGGAGGGGCTGGCCGGCGTGCTGGGCGGGGCCGAGGAGGGTCGCTAGTCGTGCGCTGGTGGGGCTGGGGAGAGGGCGGCCATGAGCTCGCGCTGCCCGATCCCGTGCTGGCGCTCTTGCGGGACGAGCTCGAGGTCGACCCGGCGGCGCGCCACGAGCCGGTGGAGCTCGAGGCTGTGCGCCTGCCCGAGCCGCGCCTCGAAGCGTCCGTCCGGGAGCGGCTCGCCCAGGCGGTCGGCGCCGAGCAGCTGCGCGACGACCGCGAGGCGCGTGTGGCTCACGCCGCAGGGCGCAGCTATCCCGACCTCGTCCGTCTGCGCTCCGGCGACGCCGTAAGCGCGCCCGACGCGGTCGTCTTCCCGGGGTCCGCAGACCAGGTGCGGGCGGTCCTCGCGGCCTGCGCCGATGAGCGCGTGGCGGTGGTGCCGTTCGGGGGCGGCACGAGCGTCGTGGGCGGCGTGGAGCCGATGAGCGACGGGTTCAGCGGGGCGATCTCGCTCGATCTGCGCCGTCTCGACCGCGTCGTGGCGGTGGACGGCACCTCGCTCACCGCCACGTTGGAGGCCGGTCTCCTGGGGCCGGAGGCTGAGCGACGGCTCGGCTCGGAAGGCCTCACCCTCGGCCACTTCCCGCAGTCGTTCGAGTACTCCACGGTCGGCGGTTGGGTGGCCACCCGCTCCGCCGGTCAGGCCTCGACGGGCTTCGGGTGCATCGACGACCTCGTCGAGGGAGTGCGCCTGGTGGCGCCCGCCGGCGAGCTCGGCACCCGCGCGCTGCCGGCATCGGCGGCCGGCCCGGACCTGCGCGAGCTGATCGTCGGGTCCGAGGGCGTGCTCGGCGTGATCTGCGAGGCCACCCTGCGCGTCCGCCCGGCGCCCGCGGCTCGGCGCTACGAGGGCTGGTCGTTCCGCTCGTTCGCCGAGGGATGCGAGGCCTTCCGCGTGATGGAGCAGGCGGACGCCTCGCCTGACGTGGCGCGCCTCTCGGACGAGGACGAGACGCGCCTGTTGCTCGCGCTGGCCCCCGAGGGCCGAACAGAGCGTCTCGGACGCGCCTACCGGCGCTTTCGCGGACACGAGGGCGGCTGCCTGGCCATCGTCGGCTTCGAGGGCGGCGAGGACGACGTCGAGCGCCGCCGGCTGCGGAGCGGAGCGCTCCTGCGCGCGGGTGGCGGGCTCGCCCTGGGCCGGCGCCCCGGTCAGTCGTGGCTGCGCAGCCGCTTCGCGGGACCCTATCTTCGCGACGAGCTGCTCGACCGCGGACTCTTGGCCGACACGCTCGAGACCGCCACCAGCTGGAGCCGGTTGGCAGACCTCTATCGCGCGGTCGGCGATGCCCTGCGCTCGGCGCTGGCCGGGCGGGGGACGCCCGCACTCGTCCTCTGCCACGTCTCGCACCTGTACCGCTCGGGCGCGTCGGTCTACTTCACGTTCCTGGCGAGGCAGGAGGACGACGCGCTCGAGCAGTGGAGCGCGGCCAAGGCGGCCGCGTCGGAGGCGATCCTCGGAGCCGGCGGGACGATCACCCACCACCACGCAGTGGGGCGCGATCACGCCCGCTGGATGCGGGCGGAGGTCGGGGAGATGGGGATCGAGCTGCTCCGCGCCGCGAAGGAGCGCCTCGACCCGGCCGAGATCATGAACCCCGGGAAGCTGCTGCCGACCTAACCCGACGGTGGCGAGAGCACGACTTGGCCCAACACGGCGGCCTTGTTCCCGCTCGCCTTGCGCAGCGTGGGCATACGCCCGCGCAGCACGGAGTTCCCGGAGTGCGCCTGATTGCGGTCGATGGGCTCGCGCGAGACGTCGATGTAGCGGAACTTCGCGTAGTCCTTCGGAAGGGCCCCCGCGCCCTGGTAGGTGCCACGCTTGTCGGTGACCTGGATGCCGATCGACTCGGCGTCCTTCGGGCTGTTGTAGAGCCAGACCTGGTACGCGAACTGCTTCGTGCTCGGCACGAGATTGGTCGCGTCCACGCGAAGCGCGCGCTGGTCTCCCTGGCCGAGGATCACAGCGATGCCGGCGGGCCCCTTCGACTGCTGCGAGGTCGAGCTCGTCGCGCCCGTCGCCTGCGGCTCGCTCCCGTTGTCGTCCCCGCCGGTCAGGAGGCCGATCGGCCACAGCAGCACCACGACCAGCACGAGAGCCGCGGCTCCTCCCGCAGCGAGGATGCGGCGGCGCATGACGGCAGCGTCAGCGCTCGCGCCGGTCTCGCCTCGTGGCGGAGGGGCGGCCCCGGCGCTCGCCGCGGCGGCCGGGGGGCCCGCTTTGCGCAGGCCCCGCTGCCGTGCCCCGCGCTCGCTCTCGGGGATCGCCGGCAGGTCGCCGTTCGGGTAGAGCTGCTCGAGCGAGTCGAGCAGGGACCTGGCCCAGGTGCGCGCCGCCTCCGAGCGGCGCAGGTGGCCCCTCGTCGCGGTTGCCTCGGGCCCGGCCTGCTGGCCCAGCACGTAGTCGGCCAGCTGGCCACGCCAGTCCTCCTCGACACGCCTGGCGCTGACCGGGGCGAGGTCGACCAGGGCGTCGCGAGCGAGCTCGCGGACGCGCGTCTCGGGCATGCCGAGCATGTCCGCCAGCTCGTCGTAGCTCTTCCCCCGTTGGAGGACGAGCTCGACGATCGCCCGCTGCTCCGCGGAGAGCTGGTCGAAGGTGGCCATGAGCAGGGCGAACTGTAGTGTGCGAAAGGTGAACGAAGTCTCGGTTCGGACCTTTCCGGCGCCCGGCACGCTCGACGACGTGCTGGGCTTCGAGATGGTCGAGGCGGGGCCAGACGGCTGCCGCGCCCGCTTCGCGGTCACCGACCGGGTGCGCCAGCCGGGCGGCGTCGTGCACGGCGGCGCCTACGCCGCCCTCGCCGAGTCGATGGTCTCGGTCACGACCCACGACGTGGTGTCCGGCGACGGCAGGTTCGCCGTCGGCCAGTCGAACTACACGAGCTTCCTGCGCCCAGTCAGCGACGGCACGATCCGGGCCGACGCGGAGCCCCTCCACCGCGGCCGCACCTCATGGGTCTGGGACATCCGTTTCACGGACGACGAGGGCCGGCTGTGCGCGACGACGCGGGTGACGGTGGCCGTGCGCGAGGCTCCCCGGGGGGTAACGGCTAGCACTTAGGGAACCAGGGATTTGTCCTGACTTTTCCTCGCAGGAGGAGTGCAGGGCAGGACGCTTCCCTCACGGGAGCGCTTGAAGCCGGCGCTCGCCCGTCTCGGCGCGGCTCTCGTAGCGGTTCGTGATCGGCAGACGCCGGTCGCGGCCGAAGGCTTTCGTCGAGATCTTGATTCCGGGCGGCGCCTGGCGGCGCTTGTACTCGGCCCGGTCGACCATTCGGATCACCCGCTCGACCTCCTCGACCGGAAGACCGCGGCCCGCCAGCTCGGCGGCGTCGAGGTCCTCCTCGATGTACCCCTCCAGGATGGCGTCGAGCACCTCGTAGGAAGGAAGCGAGTCCTCGTCGCGCTGCTCGTAGCGAAGCTCGGCCGACGGCGGGCGCTCGAGCACGGAGGCCGGCACGAGGTCGCGGCCCTCCTCGGCGTTGCGCCAGCGCACGAGCCGGTAGACCCAGCCCTTGTAGACGTCCTTCAGCACCGCGAAGCCGCCGGCCATGTCGCCGTAGAGGGTCGCGTATCCGACCGACATCTCCGACTTGTTGCCGGTCGTCAGCACGAGCCAGCCGAATTTGTTCGACAGGGCCATCATCACGTTGCCGCGGATGCGCGCCTGCACGTTCTCCTCGGCGATGTCGGGCTCGCGGCCGGCGAAGGACTCGCGCAGCATCTCGTCGTACGCCTTCATGGCGTCCTCGATGGAGATCTCGCGAAAGTCGACGCCGAGGCCGCGAGCGATGCTCCGGGCGTCCGCCTTGGTGCCATCGCTCGAGTAGGGGGAAGGCAGCGAGATGCAGGTGACCCGCTCCGCGCCCAGCGCATCAACGGCGACCAGCGCCGTGAGCGCCGAGTCGATCCCGCCGGAGAGGGCGATCACGACGTGCTCGAAGCCGTTCTTGTCCACGTAGTCGCGGAGCCCTGTTCGCAGGGCCCCGTACACCTCGGCCTCGGCTCGGAGCGGCTCAGCGATCTCGCCTCGAGTGGAGCTGCTCGGGGAGGAGGGGGTCAGGCCCGCTCGGCGCAGCGCCGCGGCTTCGCCTCCTGTCGTGCCGCCGGACGGGGCGGGGAGGGCCAGGCTCGCCAGCGTTCGCAGCGGCGGGTCGGCGCCCGGCCCCGCCCGGCGCTGGCGGCGGACGTTCACCCGGTGTCGGGTGTCGCGCAGGCGCGCGGCGGCCACCTCGCGCGTGTCGATCGTGCAGACCGTCATGTGCTCCTCGAACTGCGGGCACCGGGCCAGCAGGTGCCCGTCCTGGTCGATCGCCACGCTGTGGCCGTCGAAGACGAGCTCGTCCTGCCCGCCGACCGTGTTGACCAGCACCACGGCGGCCAGATAGTCGATCGCCCGCTGGACGAGCATCCGCTCGCGCCCGTGGCCGTAGCCTGCCCGGTAGGGCGACGCGGAGAGGTTCACGATCACCTGGGCGCCGGCGAGCGCCTCGGTCATCGCCGGTGGACCGGGCTCCCAGATGTCCTCGCAGATCGTGATGCCGACGGGGACGCCGTTCACATCGACGAGAGCCGCCTCGGCGCCGGCCTGGAAGTAGCGCTGCTCGTCGAAGACGCCGTAGTTCGGCAGGTACATCTTGCGGTAGATGGCCGCGATCCCGCCGTCGGCGAGGACCGCTGCCGCGTTGTAGACGTCCTCCGCGCGCTCCGGAAAGCCCACCAACGCTGCGATGCCGCGCGTCTGGGCCGCGAGCTCGTCGAGGGCGCTCCGGGCGGCGTCGAGGAAGCCGGTCTTGAGCAGGAGGTCCTCTGGCGGGTAGCCGGTGAGGCTCAGCTCGGGGAAGACGACGAGGCTCGCGCCCTCGTCCCGTGCGCGACCGATGTAGCGGGCGATCTTGCGCGCGTTGCCGCGGATGTCGCCGACCGTGGTGTCGATCTGCGCGAGCGCGACGCGCAGCAGCTCCGTGCTCTCGGCCATGCATTAAGTATCGCGCCCCGCGGCGCCTCAGCAGCCCAGGGTGAGGTCCAGGTAGCGGCCGCCGTGCATCCGGTGCTCGAAATGCCACCACTCCCGCCAGTAGGACGCAAAGCCGAAGCGCTCCATCGCCCGGCGGAGCGTGAGGCGGTTCTCGAGCGCCCGCCCCCTGGCGTTCAGCGTGTGGGCGCGCGGGCTCAGGTCGTCGAAGCCGGCGCCCATCGGAAGCCGGCGGCCGTCGCGCAGGCGTACGAGCGTGAGGTCGACGGCGCCGCCCGTGTTGTGCCGGCTGCGGCGGGCAATGTAGCTCCCGACCAGGTCGCCGTGTCCGGTGCCTTCCGCCCAGCGAACGAGGGCCCGGGAGGCGCGCGCGGGACGATAGGCGTCGAGGACCAGGAGCCCGAGACCCCGCCTACGCAGGAGACGCTGGACGCGCCCGAGGTCGCGAGCGGCGGGTCGCAGGAGCAGCGCCCACTCACGGCAATAGCCGGGGAGCCGGTGACCCATGAGGTTGCGCGTGGTGCCGTACACGAGATCGACCCGGATACCCGGCCCGAAGCGATGGACGTCGACGAGGCCGGCGCGCCGAAGCGCGGGCATGCCGGAGGTGGCGTGGCCTCGCGGCGGCCGGAAGATCCGTGCCGCCACCCCGCGCAGCGTCGCTGTCCCGTAACGGTGCGAGGGGTTTCGGTCGGTCAGCACCGCCATCGAGATCCGGATCGGGCCGCGCTCGAACAGGGCCGCCTCGTGCACCAGGCTCCCGCGACGTGTGACGCGCCATCCACCTTTGAAGAACGTGTGAAAGCCGCGGGCGAGCGAGTAGCGCGAGAACCCCCAGCGCTGGTACCTCACGATCGAGGACAGCAGACGTCGGGCGTAGGCGCGCGACCGTGGTGGGACGAGACGGTCGAAGACGCGGAAGAAGCGCGCCTGGTCGATGGCGCTGAAGCGCGCGCTCGACCAGTACCCGGCCACCGAGAAGCGGTGCATCCTCGTCCGTCTCGCGAGCCGGTAGAGCGCGGCGTCGCCCACGCGGCTGTAGACGGCGGTCGCGCGATCGTTGTCGGAGTAGCGGATCATCGGCCCGAGCGCCCCACGTTCGGCGGGACTCGGCATCCGATTGCCGATCCTGCGCAGGTACGCCACGAGCAGCATGGCCTTCACGAGGCTGGCGGACAGGTATCTCCGCCGTGAACGGAAGCCGTGCAGATGCCCACGCGAGTCGATCAGCGCCCACGAGCTCGAGCCCGCTCGTGTCCGCAACCAAACCCGCACGGCGCGGAGCCGAGCGCGGGGAGGGAAAAGGTCCGGCTTGGCCGCTACGCGCGGCCGCGAAAGCACGATCGGGGCGGAGGCAGCATCCGCCGGCGGCGCGTTCGCGGCGGGCGACGAGCCAAGCGACGCCGCCTCGGCACCGAGGATCGGCTCTACCCACGCGTCGGCGGACAACTCGCCTGGAGCCGCATATCCCCACGCGGCGACGGCGCCCAGCATCGCGACGCACGCCAACGCTGCCGCCCTCCGGTGCCCTCGCGTCACGCTCATCCGACCGGAACCGATCCTCTCATCCCGTGCAGCCAACAGGGTGCGGCTGTCCGTACAGACCGCAGGGGGCCCGGCGCATACTCTGACTGCTGGTGTGATCGCGCGCCTGCACAAGGAGCTGCTCGACCCGCGGACCTACGGCCGGATCGCCTATCTGCTGCTCGCGCTCCCGCTCGGGGTCGCGGAGTTCACGTTCCTCGTCACGGCGCTCAGCCTCGGAGTCGGGCTCGCCGTAACGCTTATCGGCATCCCGATCCTCATCGGAAGCGTCTACGCGTGGCGCTGGCTCGCGGGGATGGAGCGGCAGCTGGTGGGCGCCCTCTCAGGCGCCGAGATCCCGAGGCCATACCGACCGGTGCCGGAGGGAGCGTCCACCTGGAAGCGGCTCCACTCGCAGCTCGCCGACCCGGCCACCTGGAAGGACCTCGCCTTCCTCCTCCTACAGCTGCCGCTCGGCATCGTCTCCTTCACCCTCGCCGTAACGGTGCTCAGCGTGGGGTTGGGCGCGCTCACGCTGCCGCTGTGGTTCTGGGCGGTGTCCGACGGTGTGGATGCGGGGACCTTCGTCGTGGACACCCTCCCCGAGGCGCTCCCAATCGCGCTCCTCGGCGGGGTCGTCCTGTGGATCGGCATCCCCGCACTGGGCGCGCTCGGCCGCCTCTACGTGTCCTATGCCGAGGTGCTGCTCGGCACGAACGCAGACCCCGAGCTCACGGCTCAGGTCTCCGACCTCCGCGACGCCCGCTCCCGCATCATCGCCGCCGCCGACGCCGAGCGCCGCCGCATCGAGCGCGACTTGCACGACGGTGCGCAGCAGCGGCTGGTGGCCCTCGCCCTGACGCTGCGTGTTGCCGAGCAGCGCGCCGCGGCCGGCGATCCCGAGGCCGGCGAGCTGGTGCGCCAGGCCGGGGACGAGGCGGGGCTCGCGCTCACGGAGCTCCGCGACCTGGCACGCGGCATCCATCCAGCCATCCTCACGAACCGCGGCCTGCGCGCCGCGCTCGAGGACCTGGCCGCCCGCGCCACCGTGCCCGTGGAGGTGGCCGCCGCCCCCGAGGGCCGGCTGGCCGATCCGGTGGAGGCGACCGCCTACTTCGTCGTCTCCGAATGCCTCGCCAACGTCGGCAAGCACGCCGGCGCCACCAGCGCGACCGTCGACGTCACCGTCGGCGACGGACGGCTCATCGTCACCGTCAGCGACGACGGCGCGGGCGGCGCGGACCTCGCCGCGGGCTCGGGCCTCCAGGGGCTGCAAGACCGCGTGGGGGCCCTCGACGGCTCGCTCGAGGTCGAGAGCCCGGCCGGTGGGGGCACGCGAGTCGCGGCGACGATCCCGCTGGTCGTTCCCGAACCGGCCGCAGACTATCCGCACGCAGTCCGCTCGCGATTCCTGCCGGACGACGAGGCCGCCGCACGCCAGTCCGAGCGGGTGCGGCGCCTGCGCATCCGCTGCGCCGTGTTCGGCGTCGCCGGCCTCGTGCTGATAGCCGTCTGGGCGTTCACCGGGGCGTCCACCTTCTGGCCGATCTGGCCTTTGCTCGGCCTTGGCCTCGTAGCCGGGCTCGACGCCTGGCGCGTTCTGGCCGCCCCGCCGCCCCGCGAATCGGACCTCGGTCCGGACGACTCTCCCGACAGCGCGCGTGCCTTCCTGCGCCGCCGCAGGCTGGTCCTCGACGCGGGCGCGCTGGGGATCGTGAACCTCACTCTCATCGGACTCTGGCTCGCCGCGGGAGCCGGCTACTTCTGGCCCGCCTGGCCGTTGCTGGGGTCGGCCGTCGCGGTCGTCCTGAAGGCGCTCCCCTGGCTCCCCGCCGCCCGCAGGCGGCTGCTGGATCAGGCGTCGTAGTAGAGCGCGAACTCCCAGGGGTGGGGGCGGAGCCGCACCTGGTCCGCCTCCTCGGAGCGCTTGTAGCGGATCCAGGTGTCGATGAGGTCCTCGGTGAAGACGCCGCCCTTGAGGAGGAAATCGTGGTCGCGCTCCAGAGCCTCCAGCGCCTCGTCGAGCGAGGCCGGCACCTGCTCGATCTCCGAAAGCTCCCCCTCGGGCAGCTCGAACAGGTCGACGTCGAGCGGCTGGCCCGGGTCGATCCGGTTCTGGATCCCGTCGAGCCCGGCCATCAAGAGCGCCGAGAACGCCAGGTACGGGTTGGCCGTCGGGTCGGGCGGCCGGAACTCGACGCGCTTGGTCTTGGCTGCTGCCGAGTAGACCGGGATCCGGCAGGCCGCCGACCGGTTGCGCTGCGAGTACACGAGGTTCACCGGCGCCTCGTAGCCGGGCACGAGCCGCCGGTACGAGTTCGTGGTGGGGGCGCAGAACGCCATCAGCGCGCGGCCGTGCGCGAGCAGCCCGCCGACGAAGTTCAGCGCCTCCCGCGAGAGCAGCCCGTAGCCGCCGAAGTCGTACATCAGGTTGTCGCCGCCCTTCGACAGCGAGATGTGCACGTGCATGCCCGAGCCGTTCTCCTCGAAGACCGGCTTCGGCATGAAGGTGGCGCTCTTACCCGCCTGCGCCGCGACGTTCTTGATCACGTACTTCTGGAGCTGGAGCTGATCGGCCATCCGGCGCAGCGAGTTGAACCGCACGTTGATCTCCGCCTGCCCGGCGGAGCCGACCTCGTGGTGGTGGAACTCGCAGCGGATACCGGCCGACTCGAGCGCGGTGACCATGCGGGTGCGCAGGTCGCCGTGGGTGTCCCCGGGCGACGCCGGGAAGTAGCCCTGCTGCGAGCGCAGCTTGTAGCCGAGGTTGGGCTGGCCGTTGCGCGCCCCGCCGAAGCCCTGCCCTCGGTTCCAGTAGCCCTCGTCCGAGTCCACCTCGTAGAAAGCCGTGTTCGCCCGCTGGTCGAACGCCACGTGCTCGAAGACGTAGAACTCGGCCTCAGGGCCCATGAAGCAGGTGTCCGCGATGCCCGTCTCGATCAGGTGGCGCTCGGCCTTCAGCGCCACGTAGCGGGGATCGCGGCTGTACGGCTCGCGCGTGATCGGGTCGATCACGTTGCAGACGATCGAGAGCGTCTTGCGCTCGTGGAACGGGTCCACCAGCGCTGTCGAGGCGTCCGGGAGCAGGACCATGTCCGACTCGGAGATCTCCTGGAAGCCGCGGATCGACGAGCCGTCGAACCCGAGTCCTTCCTCGAACGCGGCCTCGTCGAGGGCGTGCATCGACAGCCCGAGGTGCTGCCAGGTGCCCGGGAGGTCGGTGAACTTGAAGTCCACCATCCGCACCCCGTGCTCCTGGGCGAGCGCGAGGACGTCCTTGGCTTGAACCTCGCGCCCGCCGACGAAGCGCTCGACGGTCAGCGGCGTCATCTGATCTCCTCCGCGTCGCCGTTGGTCACGCCTGGGATGTGCTTCGCGAGCTCCTCCATGCTCTTGCCGGTGAGCGCCTCGACGACCGCCGGAAGCTCCGCCATGACCTGCGTGACGTCGCGGGTGATCTTGTGCGCGCCGGGCCCGGCCCCATTGCCGCCGCCGCCGATCATCACGATCTTCTCGGTCTGCGCGAGCGGCGCGGATATCGCGGCGGCGAGCTCCGGCAGGATCCCGAGCACCCGGTCGGTGATCGCTGCTTCGTTGTAGCCCTTCCAGGAGTCGGCCTTCGCGGCCATGGCCTCCGCCTCCGCGAGTCCGCGGGCCCGCAGCGCGTCGGCCTCGCCGGCGCCGAGGGCGGCGGCCCGCTCGCGCTCGGCCTCCGCGATCTCGGCGATCTCGCGCGCTCGGGCGAGCGCCGGCTCGATGATCTCGGCGGCGAGCTCGCGCTTGCGCCGGTCGACCTCGGCCTGCATGAGCTCGATCGCCTTGCGGCGCTCGACGATCTCAACCTCGAGCTGCTCCGAGCGCACCTCCTGCGAGGAGATGGCCTTCTGCAGGTCGTAGGAGAGGTCGGCCTCGGCGGAGGCGCGCATTCCCTCGGCCTTGAACTTCGACTTCTCGATCTCGTAGTCGCGCCGGGAGCGCTCGATCGCGAGGTCGGCGTCGTAGCGGGCGGCCTTCGCCTCGCGCTCGGCCTCGGCTTCGCCGCGGATGGCGTCGCGCTTGACCTGTGCGGTGCGGGGGCGCCCGAGCGCCTCGATGTACCCCTGCTTGTCGCCGACGTTCCTGATCGTGAGCGACACGATCGCGAGGCCCATCCGGTCCAGGTCGGGCGCAACGAGCCCCCGCACCTGCTGGACGAGCCGAGCCCGGTCGCGGTAGATGTCCTCGATCGAGAGCCCGCCGATCGCGCTCCGCATGTGGCCCTCGACGGCCTGCATCGCGGTCCGCATGATGTCCTCCTGGCGGCGCGACAGGAACTGCTCGGCGGCCCGCTCGATGCCCTCGTCGCTGCCGTCGATCTTCACCATGCAGACGCCGTCGACCTGCACCGGCACGCCGTGCTGCGAGTAGGTCTCGGACGTGCGCACGTCGAACTGCATGAGCTCGAGCGAGAGCGCCTGCACCCGCTCGCGGAAGGGCTTTACGTAGGTGCCGCCCCCTCGGACGATTCGGTAGCCCCGCTCGCGACGCTTCCGTCCCGAGATGATCAGAACCTCGTTCGGGCCGACCTTCGTGTATTGGTGAGCCCAGACCGCGAACGCGATCAGGAGCAGGGCGGCGACGACCGACCCGCCGATGATGAGCGCTAGCTCCATGCTGAGTGAACCTCCTCGTGAGCGCGGATGGACTCGACGCCGAGGCGCTCCGCGCGGGGCGGCTCGGCGGGGTGGATCTCGACCTCCGTCGTGAAGCGGAGGAACTCGGCGCCGGTGAGGTGGTGGCCCACCTGGGTGGCGAGCGCGTCCTCGTCGGGCGCCAGGAAGACGTTTATGCCGCGGTCCTCGATCGCAACCGCCACGTCGCCGGAGCCGGTCCGGCGCACGGCGAGCTCGAGCCGGGTGGATCGCTCGTCGGTGAGATGGGCGACCAGGCGGCTGCCGGCGTCCTCGGTCCGCACTTCCGCGGCTCCCCAGATCTCCGGGCGGACCTCGCTCGCGTACAGGCCCCAGGCCCCGACCTGGCCGGCTCGGCCGAACTCGGTCTGGAGGTAGCGGATCAGCGCGATCACGTCGGGCGCCGCCGGCGCGGTGTCCTCGACTGTGGGACCGGCCCCCTTGCGGCGGCGCTCTGGGCGCCGCAGCTGTGGTGCGTGGCCGACTACCCCGACCACGGGCCCGTCGGGGGAGACACCCTCGACCGACGGAAGCCACAGCTCCGGGTCGGAGTGGGACCTGAGCACCGCCGCGGGCGGCACGCGGCTCAGATCGCGCGGGCGGACCACCCCGACCGAGACCTCCTCGGCGTCGCGCACGTAGCCGGCCGACTCCAGATAGCGGCAGACCTGGCGCCTGATGCCGGCCAGGTCGCGCGCCCGCAGGCGCGGGCCGCCGAGCACCGGCGAGGTCAGCCAGCCGGACTGCTCGAACACCGGCAGCTCGTAGTCCATGGCCGGGGCGCGGAAGTAGCAGAGCGGGAGCGAGCGGGCCGGCGCGATCGCCTCCAGCAGCCGCGCCACCTTGGCCTTGAGGGCGTAGACGTTCGCCGCCTCGAGCGTCTGGCCAGCCACCTCGCAGAAGTGGATCTCCTTGAGAATGGGATGAGAGGCGGGATTCACCCGGCGCCCCACCGGGACGCGCGCGATCTCCCCACCCCCGAAGCCGGCCCGGACGCCGAGGCGGAAGACGTATTCCCGCCGAACTGCGCCCTCCCGAGACTGCCCGCCCGGCCCGTCCGGGGACCGCTCGAGGTAGATCGGCACGGGGTCGTGCTCGCCGCGATCGGCGACCACGTCCCGCGCCCATCGGACTAGGCCCACCGGCTAGTACCCCCAGCCCACGGGAGTCTCGTGACTGACGGTTTCCTCGCCCCGCTCGCCGGTGCGGATGCGCACCGACTGCTCGACCCCGTAGACGAACACCCGCCCGTCGCCGGTCTCACCGGTGTAGGCGGCGCCCACGATCGCGTCGACCGCCTTGTCGACCACCTCGGAGGGGACGATCGACTCCACCTTGATCTTCGGCAGCAGCGAGATGTTCGCCCGCGAGCCGCGGTACTGCTCGGTGTAGCCCTTCTGGCGACCGCAGCCCATCACCTCGCTGACGGTGAGGCCGGACACGCCCAGCTCGTCGAGCGCGTCCTGGACGTCCTGCAGGCGCTCGGGCCGGATGATCGCCTCGATCTTCTTCATCGCGTGCTAGCCCTCCTGGCTTCTCGTCGAGAGCCCGAGCGGCACCGGTCTCGGCATCGGCCGCTGCGCCGGGGCGGCCGGCTGGTGGTACTCGGAGCCCGGCACCGGCATGAACTGCTCCGGGTAGCCCCACATGCCGTGCTCGACGATGTCGAGGCCGTAGCGCTCCTCCTCGGGCTTGACCCGCAGCCCGTAGGTCGCCTTGATCAGGAAGAAGATCAGGAAGCTCACGCCGAACACGGAGGTGAACGCGGCCGCCACGCCGAGCGCCTGGACGCCGAGCTGATGGAAGGAGCCCGTGTAGAAGAGACCGCCGT
>Ga0126312_10000076_pt1 | contig 40683 bp, 39 predicted proteins | sample Plot104A_FD_92537 | JGI IMG/M metagenome (GOLD analysis project Ga0126312, IMG submission 92537) | Serpentine soil microbial communities from UC McLaughlin Reserve, CA, USA - Plot104A | ecosystem: Environmental > Terrestrial > Soil > Grasslands | place: USA: UC McLaughlin Reserve, Lake County... | reverse complement strand
CCCCATTTGGCCTAGGGTCCTCACGCTCGCCCCCACCCGCCGAACGTGTGAACCGGCCACCTATGGTGTGGGCTGACGCACGTTCGGCGATCAGGTGCGGGCGCGCGAGGGCCGATACTTAAGGCGCGAGGGCCGATACTTAAGCGGTATGCGCAGGCGCAATCTCCTCACTCAGGTTCTGGTCGCGAACCTGCTCGTGATCGTTGCCGCCGTGGTCACGGCGACGATCGCTGCGAATCCCGACCTCACTCTCAGCGAAGATCCGCAGGCCGGCGTCGTTCTCGGGCTCGCGGTGGGCATCACGGTGCTGGTCAACGTGCTCATGCTTCAGCGCCGGTTCCGACCGCTGGAGAAGCTGGTCGACGAGATGGAGCGGGCCGACCTCTCGCGCCCAGGGGCCAACATTCGCCGCGAGGACGGCCGAGGCGGCCCCGAGGAAGTGCAGCGCCTGCAGATGGCCTTCCGCCGCATGCTCGAGCGGCTCGAGGTCGAGCGCCGCCGCGCCGCGCACATCGCCCTCCAGGCGCAGGAGGAGGAGCGGGCACGCGTCGCGCGGGATCTCCACGACGAGGTCAACCAATCGCTCACCGGCCTGCTGCTGCGCCTCGAGGCCGCGCGGGAGCGCGCGCCTTCCGAGCTCGCGCACGAGCTCGCCGAGACGAAGGCGCTCGCAAACCAGGCGATGCAGGAGCTGCTCACCCTCGCCCGCGCCCTGCGCCCCACCGCCCTGGATGACCTTGGTCTGCGAGCGGCACTCGGGGCGCTCGTGGACGAGCTTGGACGGAAGAGCGGGATCGAGACGAGCTTCGCCGGAACGGGCGAGCTCGCCGACGTTCCCATGGACAGCCAACTGGTCGCATATCGGGTCGCCCAAGAGGCGCTCTCGAACGCGGCCCAGCATTCCGAGGCGCACCGGATCGAGGTGCGGCTCGACCGCGACGCCGAGGGAGTGGAGCTGAGCGTTGCCGACGACGGCCATGGCTTCACGTTCGATCAAGCGGCCCGTGGTCTCGGCATCGGCGGCATGCGCGAGCGCGCGCTTCTGGTGGGCGGCGACCTGGGCGTGACATCTCGCCCGGACCAGGGCACAAGGGTTTCGCTCAAGCTGCCGATAAGAGAGAGCGATGGAAACGACGCTGGCGGCCCTGGGCCGTGACACAGACACGCAGTTGATGCGAATCCTGATCGCCGACGACCATGGGATCGTTCGCTCCGGCCTCCGCATGCTGATCGAGCGCCAGAGCGACATGGAGGTGATCGGCGAGGCCTCCGACGGGGCCGAGGCGCGGGACTTCGCGATCCGAGAGCGACCCGACCTCGCGATCCTCGACGTGAAGATGCCGAAGCTCACCGGCCTTCAGGCCACCCGCGAGATCCGTGAGCAGGCGCCCGACGTCTCGGTCCTGATCCTCTCGATGTACGACGACGAGCGCTACCTCTTCGAGGCGCTCAAGGCCGGCGCCTCGGGCTACGTGCTGAAGGCGCAGGCCGACGTCGATCTGATCGAGGCAGTCCGCGCCGTCGAGCGCGGCGAGCCCTTCCTCACCCCCGAGGCCCAGCGCGCTCTGATCAAGGACGTGCTCGGCCAGACCTCGGGCCGCGAGGAGGAGCTGACGCCCCGCGAGCAGGAGGTCGTGAAACTCGTCGCGGAGGCGCACACGAACAAGGAGATCGCCGGGATCCTCCATCTCTCCGAGAAGACGGTGGAGAACCACCGGTCGAACGCGATGCGCAAGCTGGGCATGCGCGACCGCGTGGAACTCGTGCGCTACGCGATCCGCAAGGGTCTGATCGAGCCCTGACGGCCCGCGGGCGCAACCGCCCGGCCTAAACCGACCTCTCAGCTAGGATTTGCGTCGAGATGCTGTTCTCGACGAAGGCGGAGTACGGCGTGCGGCTGATGGTCGAGCTTGGCCGACGGGTCGGCGACGGGCCGGTCGGTGAGGCCGAGCCGGTGGCGCTCGCCACCGTTGCGGAGTCCGAGCTGCTCCCCCTCTCCTACCTCGAGCACCTGGTCGCGAAGCTGCGCCAGGCAGAGCTGGTCTCATCGGTGCGCGGCGCGCACGGCGGCTATCGCCTGGCGAAGCCCGCCGACGAGATCGCGATGCTGGACGTGGTCCAGGCCCTGGAGGGCCCCATCGCCCCGATGGAATGCTTCGAGGTGGACGGCGAGGGGCGAGTGCTGTGCTCGCACGAGGCCGATGGCGACCGCGCCTGCGCCACGAAGCTCTTGTGGACCAAGGTCCACGGGGGCATCACCAAGGCGCTCGGCGGCACGACCCTTGCCGACCTCGTCGAGTTCGCGGACCACCACAATCCCGAGCCCACGCTCGCCGGCACCGCCGCTTAGCGGGCCGCCAACCGCACACCCAACAACGGAGCTTCATGTCCGACCTCAAGATCACCGACCTGCACGTCACCGTCGAGGACAAGGAGATCCTCAAGGGCCTCGACCTCGAGGTGTCCAAGGGGCAGATCCACGCCCTCATGGGGCCGAACGGCTCCGGGAAGTCAACCCTGGCGAACGCGATCATGGGCCATCCCACCTTCGAGGTGACCCAGGGGTCGATCACCTTCCAGGGCCAGGACGTCACCGAGGCCTCGCCCGAGGAGCGCTCGCGGATGGGTCTCTTCATGGCCTTCCAGTACCCGGTGGCGATCCCCGGGGTGACGGTCGCCAAGTACCTGCGGATGGCGCTGAACGCCCATCGCGAGGAGCAGGGTGAGACGGAGATCAAGCTGAAGGACTTCCGCATCGCCACCGAGGAGGCGATGGAGCTCGCGAACATCCCGAAGGAGTTCTCGAGCCGCTATCTGAACGACGGCTTCTCCGGCGGCGAGAAGAAGCGGATGGAGATCCTGCAGCTCGCGATGCTGAAGCCGCAGCTCGCTGTACTCGACGAGACGGACTCCGGGCTCGACATCGATGCCCTTCGGGTCGTTGCCGACGGCGTGAACAAGTTCGCCGGCCCCGAGATGGGCGTCCTGATCATCACCCACTACCAGCGGATACTCCACATGGTCAAGCCCGACCAGGTCCACGTGATGTATGACGGGCGGATCGTGAAGGAGGGTGGCCCCGAGCTCGTCGCCGAGCTCGAGGAGCGCGGCTACGGCTGGATCCGCGAGGAAGTGGAGGGAGTAGCGGCCTGATGGCCACCGCGGCCGCCGCCTTCCCGCTGGAGAAGGTCCGAGCGGCCTTTCCCGCGCTGCAACGCGAGGTGAACGGCAAGCCCGTCGCCTACCTCGACTCCGGCGCCTCCTCGCAGCGGGTCCTCGCCTCCATTCAGGCGGTCGACCGCTACGAGCGCGCCCATCACTCCAACGTCCACCGCGGTTCGCACACCCTCTCCGCCGAGGCCACCGCAGCCTACGAGGGGGCCCGCGCGACGATCGCCGACCACGTCGGCGCCGACGACCGCCGCGAGGTGATCTTCGTCCGCAACGCCACCGAGGCGATCAATGTCGTCGCCCGAACGTGGGGCGACGCGAGCGTGGGGCCGGGCGACCGCATCGTGCTCACCGAGATGGAGCACCACTCGAACATCGTGCCGTGGCAGCAGCTGGCCGAACGCTCCGGTGCCCAGATCGACTGGGTCCCGGTGACCGACGACGGCCTGCTCGATCTGGTCCAGCTCATGAAGCTCCTCGAGCGCGGCCCGAAGCTCGTCGCCGTCGGCCATGTCTCGAACGTGCTCGGCACAGAGAATCCACTTGCGGAGATCTCGCGCCTGGCGCACGACGCCGGCGCCCTGGTGCTCGCCGACGGCGCCCAGGCCGCGCCGAAGCTGGGACTCGACGTCGGCCAGCTCGGCGTGGACTTCTATGCGCTCACGGGCCACAAGGCCTACGGCCCCACCGGAATCGGCGCCCTCTGGGGCCGCCTCGAGCTGCTGGATGAGATGCCCCCGTTCCTCGGTGGTGGATCGATGATTCGCAAGGTCACGCAGGCTGGCACGACCTACGCCGAGGTTCCCGCTCGCTTCGAGGCCGGCACCCCCGCGATCGCCCAGGCGATCGGCATGGCGGCGGCGTTCCGCTGGCTCGACGGGGTCGGGATGGACGGCGTGCTCGATCACGAGCGCGCAATCGCCGATTACGCGCTCGAGCGGGTCTCCGAGATTCCCGGCCTGCGCGTCTACGGGCCGCCGCGGTCGGCCGACCGCGTCGGCCCGGTCAGCTTCGAGCTCGAGGGCATCCACGCCCACGACATCTCCGAGATCCTCGACCGCCATGGGGTGGCGGTTCGCGCCGGCCACCACTGCGCCCAGCCCCTGATGAACCGGTTCGGGATCACCGCCACCGCCCGCGCCTCCTTCGGCGTCTACACGACGCCCGAGGAGATCGACCGCCTCGTCGAGGGCCTCCTCGACGCGCGGCGCGTGTTCGGCCTGTAGCGCAGCCGACGGGTCGCCGCATGTGCCCCCGCTACCGTTGACCGCGATGGACGAGCAGCTCTACCGCGAGAACATCCTCGAGCACTACAAGCGGCCGCGGAACTTCGGGCGGCCCGAAGATTTCGACCTCGACTTCGAGGACAACAACCCGTTCTGCGGCGACGAGCAGCACATCTACATCACGCTCGACGACGACGATCGCGTGGCCTCGGTCCAGTTCGAGGGCAAGGGTTGCGCGGTCTCCACGGCGGCCACCTCGATGCTCACCGAGGAGCTGGAGGGCAAAACCAAGGAGGAGCTCCTCCGCCTCGACAAGCAGTTCGTGCTCGACCTGCTGGGGATCGACATCTCAGCCACGCGCATGAAGTGCGCGCTGCTCGGCCTGAAGGTCGTCAAGTCCGCCTCGCTGGGTGCGCTCGTCGAGTGGGAGGACGAGGGCGAGCAGGGCGACCCGGGCCAGGCCGAGCTCATCTGACCGCGCCGGTCCTCGCTAAAATCCGACTTCCGGAGTAGGAATAACGTGACGATCGACACTGACATGCACCCCGTTTGCCGTACCGAGGAGCTGGGCGAGGGCGAGATGCGCCTCGTCGAGCTCGACGGGCGCAAGATCGGGGTCTTCCGCTGCGACGGCGGCGAGCTCGTCGCGATCGAAGACCGCTGTTCGCATGACGACGGGCCGCTCGCCGAGGGGGAGTTCGACTCTGCCGCCTGTACAGTGGAGTGCCCGCGCCACGGATCGCTGTTCGATCTTCAGACGGGCCGCCCGAAGACCCTCCCGGCCTATCAGCCGGTCGAGACGTTCGAGGTTCTGGTCGAGAACGACGAAATCAAGCTGGAGCTCTGAGACAAGCCATGGCCACACCCGAGACAGCCACCTCGCAGAAGCAGCTCACCGAGCAGGAGGCCGGCCTTCGCGACATCGGATCCGACTACAAGGAGAAGTTCGGCTTCCACGATCCCGAGACCGGGTACGCCTACAAGGCGCCCAAGGGCCTCAATCGAGAGCTCGTCGAGTCGATCTCCGAATACAAGAACGAGCCCGAGTGGATGCGGGAGTTCCGCGTCAAAGCCTACGAGCACTTCGAGTCGCGCCCGACGCCAACCTGGGGCGCAGCGCTCGACCAGATCGACTGGAACGACATCCACTACTTCGTCCGCGCCTCCGAGAAGGCCGGCCGCACCTGGGACGAGGTCCCCGAGGACATCAAGAACACCTTCGACCGCCTGGGCATCCCCGAGGCGGAGCGCAAGTTCCTCGCCGGGGTCGGTGCGCAGTACGAGTCCGAGAGCATCTACCACCAGGTCCGCGAGGACCTCGAGAAGGAGGGCGTCCTGTTCATGGACATGGACTCGGCGCTGCGCGAGCACGAGGACATCGTCCGCGAGCACTGGGCGACGGTCATCCCGCCGAACGACAATAAGCTCGCCGCGCTGAACTCGGCCGTGTGGTCGGGCGGCTCGTTCGTCTACGTCCCCAAGGGCGTCAAGGTCGAGATGCCGCTCCAGGCCTACTTCCGGATCAACACCGAGAACATGGGCCAGTTCGAGCGCACGCTGATCATCGCCGAGGAGGGCTCGGACGTTCACTACATCGAGGGCTGCACGGCTCCCGTCTACTCCACCGACTCGCTCCACTCCGCGGTCGTCGAAATCATCGCCAAGCCCAGCTCGAACGTCCGCTACACGACCGTCCAGAACTGGTCGACGAACGTCTACAACCTCGTCACCAAGCGCGCCGTCGCCTACGAGAAGGCGAACATGAGCTGGGTCGACGCGAACCTCGGGTCGAAGATCACGATGAAGTACCCGTCGATCTACCTCCTCGGCCGAGAGGCGCACGGCGAGATCCTCTCGATCGCCTTCGCGGGCGAGGGCCAGCACCTGGACGCCGGCGGCAAGATCATTCACGGCGCGCCCAAGACCACCTCGTCGGTCTTCTCGAAGTCGATCTCCAAGGACGGCGGGCGCTCGGCGTACCGCGGCCTGCTCGAGGTTGGAAAGGGCGCGACCGAGGCCCGCTCGAAGGTCGTCTGCGACGCGCTGCTGCTCGACGAGCGCTCGCGCTCGGACACCTACCCCACGATCCGCATCGACGAGAATGACGCCAACGTCGGCCACGAGGCATCCGTGTCGAAGGTCGGCGAGGACCAGCTCTTCTATCTCCAGGCGCACGGCCTGGACGAGGAGGAGGCGTCGAAGATGATCGTCAACGGGTTCATCGAGCCGATCACCAAGGAGCTGCCGATGGAGTACGCGGTGGAGATGAACCGACTGATCGAGCTCCAGATGGAGGGCTCGATTGGCTAGCGGGCCGGCTGCAGTGGTCGAGCCGGAATGGCTCTCGGAGAGGCGCCAGGCAGGCGCCTCTTTGGCGAGCGATCTCCCACTCCCAAACGAGAAGGACAAGGGCTGGGAGTTCACGGACCTCGCCGGGCTCGACCTCGACTCCTTCGAGGTGGGAGCCGCCGAGGTCGAGGGCCTGAGCCCTGACGGCGACACCGCCGAGGGCCCGCCCGTAGTCCTACCGCTTCGCGACGCGGCCGACCGCCTCCGTGACATCGTCGCCGAGCGGTACGGCTCCGTCGTTTCCGATGCGGACCCGTTCGTCGCGCGAAACGACTCCGAGTGGAGCGAGGGCGTGCTGGTCTACGTCCCACGCGGGCAGCGCTTGACCCAGCCCCTGAAGCTCACCGTCCGGCCGCAGGACGCCGGCACCTCCACCGCATGGCGCGTGCTCGTGGTCCTGGAGGAGGGTGCCGAAGCGGAGGTGTGGGAGCGGTATGAGTCCGACGACGGCGACGAGGGCCTCTTCAACGCGGTCGTCGAGCTGGTCGTCGGCGACGGCGCCACGCTGCGCTACGTCTGCGAGCAGGAGCTATCGGACCGAAGCTGGGTGTTCGCCACGCAGCGAGCGGAGATCGGCCAGGACGCGAACCTCGAGTGGACCGCCATCGGGTTCGGCTCCGCGCGCGGAAAGGTCCGCATGGAGACGAAGCTCGCCGGCCGCGGCTCATCCGCCAGAGTGACGGGCGCGTACGCCGGAACCGGTCGCCAGCACTTGGACTACGACACGACCCAGGAGCACGCCGCGGCGCACACCACCTCCGACCTCGCGTTCCGCGGCATCCTCGCCGAGCGCGCGACCGCCGTCTGGCGCGGGATGATCCGCGTCGACCCCGGCGCCCAGCAGACCGACGCGTTCCAGGAGAGCCGCAATCTCCTCCTCTCCCAGCGTGCTCACGCCGACGCGATCCCGGGCCTCGAGATTGAGGCCGACGACGTGCGCTGCACCCACGCGGCCGCGGTGGCGCAGCTCGACCCCGAGCAGCTCTACTACCTGCGGGCGCGTGGGCTCAGCGAGGAGACCGCGAAGCGCCTCGTGATCGAGGGCTTCGTCGGCGAGCTCGTCGAGCGGGTTCCCGAGGGCTCCGGCCGCGATCGCCTCGCCGAGACGCTCGAGCGGCGAGTCAGCGAGCTCCTGGGCGCCTGACTTAGGCGCTAGCCGTCGTCCTTCCGCCGGTCGCGAAGCATCGTCCTCGCGATCGACCCCAGGACGATGAGCACCGGAACCGCGTAGAGCACGTAGATGGCCCAGTGGCCGGCGTGAGCTATGGGAAGCGGGGTCATTGGTTCGCCTGTGAGAGCAGGAAGAGCCCGAGGGTTGTGAACCCGACCATCATCGCGAGCATCCAGTACTGCGAGCGCGATGCGGTCGCCGGATCACGATAGACCGCCAGCGCCCGGTCGTGGCCGAGCACGAGCGCGGTCACGTGCCCGACGATCAGGGCGCCCACCTGCACGTACCAGACGGCGGTGGCGCCGATCAAGCCGTAATCGATACCGGAGCCGGCGGTCCCGAGGATGTCGGAGCCATCACCAAGCGGATCCGACAGCAGGTAGGTGAACTGCGCCTGTTCCTGGTAGAGCACGAGCGTGAAGTAGTGCGCTACCAGATACGCGAGGGCGATCGGGATGAAGGCATGCCCGAACAGGCGGCCGAGCTCTCGGATTCGAATGCCCGCTCGAACGGTGTGCATCCCAGCGACACCGCCCCAGAAGATCGCCGCCACGGCGGCGATCGTGAGCGCCAGGAAGATCGAGTTGGTGACCCGCAGCGACGCGACCGGGCCCAGCCCCGCGTCGACAAGCGTGTCGAAGAGGCTCGTGATCGCGTCCTTCAGGACGCCCTCCTGCGCGCCGTCAAACGCGGTGACCCCAATCGTGAGCAGGACGAGCGCTATTGATCCCGGCACCGCGGCCCACCCGACCGCCCCGCTCAGCGCCCTGCGGAATCCCAGCCTCCCCTCGCGCACCTCGAGCGCGGACAACCGGGAGAACATGTTGAAGTAGACCGAGAACGCTTCCCCCCGCGAGGTCCACTCCTCGATCCCGAAGAGGGCCATGCCGATGAACGTGATCGCGCTGTACACGATCACCGCGATTCCCACGTCGTGCGGGACCAGCCCGACCGCCTGGAACCCACTCTGCCCCCACACCAGCTCCATCCAGGCGAAGGCGGCTATCCCGATCACGGCGGGCCAGCGGCCCAGGCGCTCCGGGTAGTGCAGCGGCGCGGGCGGCGACTGGCCCGCGATCAGGCGGAACACGCCGGCGACCGCGCGGGCGATCGCCCGCCACGGGTTGAGCGCGCGGAAGACGTCGCCAAGCAGGACGCTTACGACCACCAACCCGAGCCAGAAGGTGACGAAGACGAAGGTCAGCGAGAAATTCCGGTCGGGGGCCTCGGTGCCCTTGAGCGCCGCGTAGATGGTCAGCCCCAGGAGAAACGCGCCCAGTGCGCCGGCTGCGAACCCGACGACCCGGTTGACGAGCGCGCGCGAGATCCACTCGGAGACCGGGCGCCAGCCCTCGTCCTCGAAGCGGGTCCTCTGCCACGCGAGCGTCAGCGCGACGAACGAGACGATGAGGACGAGCGACGCTCCCCACGCGAACAGCCACTCGGGGATCGGCAGATCGCTCTTGCCGACCAGAGCGTGCGCGATGGGGAGCGTCAGCTGCATGGCCTACTAGGGCTCGACCGTGATTTCGGCGATCTGGGTGGCCGTCTCCTCGAGCTCGACCTCGAATACACCCTCGATGTCGGCGGGCACGTCAAAGCTCACCTCTCCCCCGGCCTCGACGTCTTCCATCACGTCGTAGCCGTGGAGGTGAACCTCGGCGGCGGTGTCCGACTTCACGTCGAAGCGGATGTCATCGCCGCTGGTGAACGTCAGATCCTGCACTCCGCCAACCGGCTCGCCGTCCTTGACGACGATCGTGGGCACCGTCGGTCTCGAGGGTTCGCCGCCACCTTCGCCGTCTGCATTGCCTGAGACGGCGGTGGTCGTCGGGGCGGGCGAGTCGTCATCCCCGCCCGACAGCACGATGAACAGAAGGACCGCCGCGGCGATCGCCGCGACGCCCACGAGGGCGCGCGCTCTTGATGATGTCATCACTAATCAACTCCTTTCACATCCGCAGGCCGGGCGACCTGTGTGCCAAACATGTCGGAACAACTCGACCCGGACGCGATGCGCCTGGGTTGGCCGCCGCCGGGACAGCGGCAGCCGACGGTCAGGTGATCGCGATGAGCGGCGGCGGACGGCGGGCGAGGCCAGCGTAGATCAGGCCACGGGTGAGCTTCGTGGTGGGTGGGCTCCAAAGGGAGTAGCGAAGCTGGTGGACCGCGAGGCCGCCGAGCCCCAGCAGGGCCGCCGTTCGTGCGACGAGGGAGCCGCGTCGCCGCGTCATCGCTGCTGCTCCTGCGCCGGCTGACCCTGCTCGATCGAGGGGGCGTCCACCGTGTCCTCGCTGAAGACGAAGACGAAGACGGCGACAATCGCCAACCCGAGCACGATGCCCAGGAAAATGCCGAGCGCGCGGTCACGCCAGGAACTCACCGTCGAAAGGTTAGGGAGGCGGGCGCTTGCCCGCGGCGGCGCTAGACCCCGTCCAGGAGCCGCCAGTTGGCCCGGAATGCAGACTCGGCGGCCGCGACGACGCGATCTGAGTCGCCGTCGCTCGCCAACTCCTCGATCAGCTCGCGAGCCTCGGCGGCGTGTTCGACGTCCCGGGTCTCGTGAATGCGGAAGTAGGCCGTCCCGGCGCCGTCCTCGAACCCGTAGCGGTCGAGCAACCCCTCGCGCTTGGTGCGCGAGATCTCGGGCTGACCGGACTCGATCGCGTAGAGGCGGGCGAGAATCTCGAGCGCATCGCCGTCGGCAGTCCAGGCGCGCACGCACTCGGCTGTCTCGGGCGTGGTGGCGTCGGCGATGTTGCCACCGGCGGCGCCCACGAAGCCGTCCCAGAGGCGAACGTGACCAATCTCCTCGGCTGCGTGGCGGCGAAGCTCCTCGTGCTCCGGCTCGGCAGCGGCAGCGGACCCGCTCATGGTCGCGATGGCCTCGACGGCATGGCGGTATTGGCCTGAGTAGCGCGCGAGCTCCTCGCCGGTCAACTCTCCTGCGGACCACCGCTGGTAGAAGGGATGGCACAGGACGTTCCACCGCTCGCGGCTTCGCTCGATTCGCTGCCAGATGCTGCTCAAGGTCTCCTCCTGGTCGATCACCGGAGCAAGGCAGAATAGCTGTGGCCGCCGCTGCGAAATAGGCTTGGCTCGTGACGACGTCGCCGGACGAAGCGCTCGAGGTGATCCACCGGCGCTTTGGAGCCCATGACGGCCATCGCGCCCTGCACGCGAAGGGTGTGCTGTGCCGCGGGACCTTCACCCCGACGCCGGAGGCCGCGAAGCTCACGCGCGCCGCGCATATGCAGGCCGCGGTCCCAACGACGGCGCGGTTCTCGAACGGCGGCGGCGATCCCGGCGTCCCCGACTACGCGCCCGAGATCCGCGGCCTTGCGCTCACCTTCCACCTCCCCGACGGCTCGCGGACGGACATCCTCTCCCAGACGATCCCGTACTTCGTGTTCCACGACCAGGAGGCCTTCCTCGACCTTCTGCGCGCAGATGCCGCGAGGGCGGGCAAGATCTCGCCGGGGGCGCTGCTGCGAATCCCGCTGATGGCGATCCGCAATCCACGTCTCGTTCGCACCCTCCCTCAGAATCTCAAGGCGATGACCTCCCTTCCCGCCAGCTTCGCATCGCGCTCCTACTTTCCCTTCCACGCATACAGGTGGCTCGACGCGGGCGGCGGCGAGCGCTGGGTGCGCTACACGTGGCGCCCCACGATGGATCAGGCCAACATCTCGCGCTCGGAGGCCAAGCGCCGCGGCGCCGACTACCTGTTCGAAGAGCTGCGCGAGCGGCTCGGCCGGGAGCCCGTGCGGATGGAGCTCGAGGTCCAGATCGCGGGCGAGGGCGACGACCCCCACGACCCCTCGTCGCAGTGGCCCTCGGAGCGCGAGCGGGTGATCGTCGGCAGGCTGGAGGTCACCGCGATCGATCCCGACGCCGACGACGACATCGTCTTCGATCCCATGCGGCTCACGGACGGCATCGAACCCTCCGACGACCCCGTCCTGCGCTACCGGCCGGCGGTCTACACGCTCTCGCACGAGCGCCGCACCGCGTCCTAGCGCGCTACCCGAGTGCGGCCCGAGCGCTCCGACATCGCGGCCCCCGAGCTACCCCCTCGCGTCCGCTGGCTGCCAGAGCGGCCCGGAGCGATGGCCGAGCTCGTGGCCGCCGGGCCGGTGCTGGTCCAATTCTTCGACTTCGCGCAGCTCAACAGCGTTCGGGCGCTCCCCTACGTGCGCGAGTGGCACCGGCGGTACGCGCCCCTCGGGCTCACGGTGCTTGGCATCCACTCCCCCCGCTTCCGCTTTACCGCGGCGCGCAACGCTCTCGAGTTCGGGCTTGAGCGCCTGGAGCTGCCCTACGCGGTCGCGCAGGACTCCTCGTACGCGATTTGGCACGACTACGGGGTGAAGGGCTGGCCGTCGCTGTTCCTCTGGGGCGGCCCCGGCACGCTTCGCTACTTCCACTTCGGCGAGGGCGAGTACCGGACGACCGAGGAGGCCATCCAGGAGGAGCTGCGCGAGCGGGACGCGACGGTCGAGCTGCCGGCGCCCATGGAACCGCTGCGCGAGTCCGACGCGCCGGGAGCCCTCGTAGCGCCGCCGAGCGAGGAGGTATTCCCCGGCGGCTCCCCGCAGGAGCCCTGGCGGGCCGGCGAGGCCGCAGAGCTCGAGGTCGTCTACGCGGCCGGCGGGGCATTCGCCGCGCTCGACGGGGCGGGCGAGCTGGGCGTCGCCATTGACGGGGAGCAGGGGGCGACCCTCGACATCGCCGGCCCGGGGCTGTACGAGCTCACGTCGCACCCTCGGCACGAGGAGCACCGCCTCGCGCTGAGCCCGAGCCCGGCGTTGGAGATCTACGCCGTGAGCTTCGCCGCGGAGCTTCCTTGATCGCCACCGGGCGCGCCTACGCGCGGGCGGCGCTCGCCGGCAACCCCTCGGATGGCTACGGCGGCGCCGTTCTGTCGATCACGATCCGCGACTTCTGCGCGGAGGTGGATCTGGCGCATTCACACGAGGCGGCGATCGATGCCGAGGCGGCCGAGCTGATCGGCGCCGCCGTAGCCCGGTTCGAGCGCTCGCTCGGGCGAGAGGAGAGCCGCGCCTACCGCGCCGCTTGCCGCACGACCATTCCGCGCCAGGTCGGCCTGGCGGGCTCAAGCGCGATCCTCGTCGCCTGCCTCCGGGCTCTCTGCGAGCTGCACGGCGTTGAGATGGAAGCGAATGAGGTGGCACAGCTCGCGTGGCGCGCGGAGACCGAGGACATGGAATACCCGGCGGGAGGCCAGGACCCCTATTCGCAATCCCACGGCGGCCTGGTACTCATGGATTTCGGCGACAACGTCCGGGTCGAGCGGCTCGATCCTGCCTCCCTGCCCCCCCTCTTCCTCGCCTCCCGCGCCGACGCCTCATCGCCCTCCAGGGGCGTCCACACCGACCTGCGCGCTCGGCTGGGCAGCGATGGGGGCGCGGTCCGGACCGCGATCGGCGAGCTCGCCGAGCTGGCGCACGAGGCTGCGCGCCGCCTACGCGCCGGTGACGGCTCGTCGATCGGCGAGCTGATGAGCGCCACCTTCGAGATCCGCCGCCGGATCATCACCCTGGATCCGCGCCAAGAGCGAATGGTCCTGATCGCCCGCGACCACGGCGCGCACACCAACTACGCCGGCTCGGGGGGCGCCGTCATCGGCACCCGACCCGCCGGCGATGCCTGGCCGGCGCTGCGGGCCGCCCTCGAGGCCGAGGCCTGCTCGGTCATTGAGCCCACGCTCGGCTGAGCGCGCGAACTCGGCACAGATCGCTGCGCCAATCGGCAGCGCTACGCGATGCTCGAAGACTTGGCAATGCGGCACGGGGTCGCTCCGACCACGATGGCCAGGATGCTGGTCCATCGCGGGCTCCGCCAGGAGGAGGACCTCTGGGAGTAAGACCGCCACGCCGCTACGAGCGCGCCGCGAGCTCGGTGCGGATCTCCTTCGGGAGCATGAACCGCACGTCCTCGTCGACGGTGCGGAGCTCGGAGACGTCCTGGGCACCCCGGTCGCGGAAGTAGGCGACCAGCTCCTCCACGAGCTCCTCCGGGGCGCTTGCGCCGGAGGTGATGCCGACCGTTTCCACGCCCTCCAGCCACTCCGGGCGGACCTGCGAGGCGTTGTCGATCAGATGTGACTCGGTGCCGTGCTCGCGGGTGACGTCCACCAGGCGCTGGGAGTTCGATGAGTTGGTGGAGCCGATCACGAGCACAAGGTCGCACTCGCGGGCGAGCTGCTTGACGGCGATCTGGCGATTGGTGGTCGCGTAACAGATGTCGTCGGATTTCGGGCTGACGACGTTCGGGAAGCGCTCGCGAAGACGGGCGATGATCTGCGCGGTCTCGTCGACCGACAGGGTCGTCTGGGTGATGTAGGCGAGCTTGTTGGGGTCGGGGATGTCCTCCGGAACCCGCAGGCCGTCCACGTCTTCCGCAGTCTGGACCAAGACGATGTGGTCCGGCGCCTCGCCCGTCGTCCCCTCGACCTCCTCGTGGCCGGCGTGGCCGATGAGGACCATCGTGTAGCCGCGCTCCGCGAACTTGCGAGCCTCCACGTGGACCTTGGTCACGAGCGGGCAGGTCGCGTCGATCGTGCGCAGGCTCCGGGCCTTGGCGTTCGCATGGACGCTGGGGGCGACGCCGTGGGCCGAGAACACCACGAGCTCACCCTCGGGCACCTCGGTTTCCTCCTCGACGAAGATCGCGCCGCGCTTGCGCAGTTCCTGCACGACGTGCTTGTTGTGGACGATCTCCTTGCGCACGTAAACGGGCGGTCCGTAGAGGTCCAGGGCCTCCTCCACGGCCTGCACGGCGCGGTCGACCCCCGCGCAGTAGCCGCGCGGGGCGGCGAGCAGCACGCGGCGGGGAGCGCTTGTGGCGGTGGCCTCCATCGCCCTACAGGGTAGGGAGGATCTGGAGGAGAGCCTCGCCCACTGCGTCCAGGCTTTCCGGGCACACATGGTCGAGGGTGTCATCCGTGGTGTGCCAGTAGGGGTTCGATGGGCCGCCGTAGGTGAAGTCGATCAGGTCCACCGCGGGGACCCCGGCCTCGAGGAACGGGATGTGGTCGTCGAGGATCGGCGTGGTTGTGCCCACGAACGGCGCGGGGTCGCCGTCCACCTGTTCAGCGCCGATGGCGATGTACCGGTAGCCCTTGCGGTCTGAGTTCGCCTCGCGCGGTATCTGGAGATCGCAGTCGCCAACCATGTCGACGAGGAGCATCGAGTCGATCTCTTCAACCGGCGGCGAGCCCTGGACCGGATCGCCGCGGCGGTTGGCCTCGCGCGCGTAGCGCACGTACTGGCGGCTGCCGCGGGTCCCGTCCTGCTCGAACGGGCGGTCCCCCCGCGCCTCCTCGGCGTCGAAGAGCGCCAAGTGCACGGAAGGCCCCTCCACCCGATCGGGAAGGGCCCGAGCGAGCTCCAGAACGACCGCGACCCCGGAGGCGCCGTCGTTCGCGCCGACGAACTCCGGCGAGATGCCCGTCTTCGTGTCGTGATGCGCGCCGAGAACAATCGAGTCGTCCTCGGTACCCGGAATCGCCCCCACCACGTTCGCGTACGGCCGCTGGACCCGCACGTCCCTCACCCCCGCCTCGCGCAGGCGATCGACGATGAAGCGCACCTCCTCGCGTCCACCCGCAGAGCCCGACGGCCGCGAGCCGATCTCGACCTGGGTGCGGAGGTCCTCGAAGGCGCGGTCGGCGTCGAACCGGTCGGCCGAATCGCCCCCTCCATCGCCGCATGCCGCGAGCATGACCGCGGCGACGGCGAGGGTCGGACACAGAACGCATTTCCGCACAGCGGGTAGGTTTTCACCATGTCCCAGGGGCACATGGACCGCCTCAGCGCGCTGGACGTCTCCTTTCTCACGAACGAGAGCAGCGCGAGCCACATGCACGTCGGGGCGATCGCGATCTTCGAGGGCCCTCCGCCCAGCTATGACGACCTCGCCGAGCACGTCAGCTCGCGGCTCCATCTGGTCCCGCGCTTCCGGCAGAAGCTCGCCTTCCCGCCGGCTCCCACGGGCCGCCCCTTCTGGGTGGACGATCCGAGCTTCAACCTCACCTACCACCTGCGCCACTCCGCCCTTCCGGCCCCCGGCTCCGAGGACCAGCTGCGGCGGATGGCGGCGCGGATCTTCTCCCAGCAGCTCGACCGCACAAAGCCGCTGTGGGAGCTGTGGCTCGTGCAGGGGCTCAGTCGCAAGCGATTCGCCTTCGTCACCAAGACCCATCACGCGCTCGTTGACGGCGTCTCGGGCGTGGACATCGCCACCGTGCTGTTCGACCTCAAGCCGATCCCGGAGCCGGCGGAGCCCGAGCACGAGTGGGTTCCCGAGCCGGAGCCCTCGGGAGCGACGTTGCTCGCGAAGGACGCGGAGGGGCTCCTCACCGCCCCGCTGCGCCTCGCCCGCCGCGTCGAGCGCGCGGTGGAGCACCCCCAGGCAACGCTGCAGCAGGCTACAGAGTCGCTCAGCGCCCTCGGCGAGGTCGGGTGGAACTTCGCCAACCCGGCCCCGGAGACGCCGCTGAACGTCGAGATCGGCTCGCACCGGCGCTTCGCCTGGGTTCGCGGCGACCTCGCCGAGTTCAAGCGGATCAAGGACGCGCTGGGTGGCACCGTCAACGACGTGGTCCTCGCGGTGGTGGCCGGCGCGATGCGGGGGTGGCTGGGCTCGCGCGGGGTCCCCACGGAGGGGCTCGAGCTGCGCGCCCAGGTGCCGGTCTCGATCCGCGCGGAGGACGAGCAAGGGCATCTGGGCAACCGCATCGTGGCCGTGCGGGCCCCGCTGCCCATCTACGTCGAGGACCCCGCCGAGCGGCTTCGCGAGGTGCGGGAGTCGATGCAGGGGGTGAAGCAGTCGAAGCAGGCGCTGGGGGCCGAGGTGATCTCCCGGTTCAACGACTTCGCGCCGCCAACACTGCTCGCGCAGGCGGCCCGCATCAACTTCTCCACCAGGCTCTTCAATCTCGTCGTCACGAACGTGCCCGGGCCGCAGATCCCGCTGTACGTGCTCGCGCGCGAGCTTCAGGACATCTTCCCGGTCGGCTTCCTGCCGCCCAATCAGGCGCTCTTCGTGGCGATCATGAGCTACAACGGCTCGATCAACTTCGGGCTGCTGTCGGACTTCGACGCCATCAAGGACGTCGACGAGATCGCCGCGGCCATCGAGCGCTCCGTCGCCGAGCTGGCCGAGGCGGCGGCCGTCGCCGCCGACACCGAGGCGGCGGCCTCCGCGACGCCCGCCTGAGCTAGCAGCTAATTGACAGCGTGATAGAAGCGCTTCGCCGCGCTGCCCTGGTACGGGCCGTATAGGTGGCGGTTGTCGCCGACCACCCCGTACGAGACGACCGACGCGACCCGGCCGCCGCTCACCACCCAGGAGCCGCCGCTCGAGCCCGAGGTCATGTTGCAGTTGAACTTCAGCGTCGCGGGCGAGCCGAAGGCGTGGTCGTCGCCCGCATGGCCCGACCGGCACCGGTACATGCGCTCGCCGCTGAAGCGACCTGCCGCCGGGTAACCGAAGCCCCTGTAGGTCCTCGAACGGGAGAGGTTGAAAGCGATCCCGCGAGTCCCTACGACCTGGGCAAGGGTCCTCCCCCGCCCGTTCGTCGCGACCCGCGCGGCCCCGAGGTCGAAGCGGAAGTCGCAGTCCAGCGCCCCCAGGGAGCACAGCCCGCCCTGCTTGCACCAGCCGGGCGCGCCTCCGACAGCGGTCGCCGGCCATTCGCCGAACGGGGCGTGGCCGTTTCTGTACGCCGGGACGAAGGTCCAGTTGCTCACGTAGCTGCATCCGGTGCCTGCCAGGTTCGGATCGCCGACGCAATGGCCGGCCGTCCAGACGAATCGATCGCTGGGCGACCTCACGGATGTGCCGGAGCAGACGTAGTCGGCCGCCCCCAGGGTCAGGAAGACCTTGCCGTGCCTTCGCTCGGGGGATCGCTTGACGTGGCGCACACGCCTCGCGCGTCCACCGCCGCGCTTGGAGGCCTGGGCGCTCGTCGAGGCGGGGCGGAGCGGGATCGCGTCCCGCATGCGCTCCGGCGTCCAGTAGTCGCGAACGCTCGCGGGGTCCTTGGCCACATCGATGAGGCTGCTCGCCTGAGACTCGCCCGCGGACTCGGCGGGAGCCCACGCGGCACACGCGGCCGCCGCAACGACCGCCAGCGCGAGCGCCTCGCGCCCTCGGACCCCCCCTGCCCGCTTCGTGAGCACATGCTCACGGTACGGAATCCCGAGCCCCCGCGCGCCGATTGGCGCCTTAACATGGTCCGCGCCATGTCCGATGAGGTCGGGGACACCCCCTTTCGCTACCACCTCGAGCTGACGCCACAGCAACTGAAGATCACGCACACGGCGCTTCGCTCGCTGATGGATGACTTCGGGCACGACGAGGGCTCCATCCACCGAGTGATCCGCGAGATCTTGGACAAGCTGCCCGACCAGCACGCGATCCGCGCGATCCAGCTCGACGAGGAGCTCAGTGCAGCCGAGGAGATCCTCGTCGAACCGCCCTCGTCGGGGGACGACGAGCCGCCACCTGCCGTGGCCTGACGGCCACCCCGGGCAGCCTCTAGCCTCGCCTCTCCTTGAGCCTCTCGGTTCAGATCGGGCTGCTGCTGGCGCTGGCGACGGCCTTCTCGTCCGTTCTCGGCTTCCTCTACAAGCACCGCGGCGCCGTCGAGTCACCGGCGGTCAGCATGCGCCGGCCGGTGCGCAGCTCCCTCGCGCTGTTTCGCTCGCGCTGGTACGTGCTGGGCATCGGGATCGCGATGGGCTCGTGGGGCCTGCACGTCGGGGCGCTGGCACTGGCACCGATCTCGCTGGTCCAGTCGGTCATCGCGGGCGGTCTGGTGCTGCTCACCGTGACGGCCGATCGGCTCTTCGCCCACCGGGTGACCCGCAGGGAGTGGATCGGGGTGGGACTGGCGGCGCTCGGGCTCGCGTTCCTGGCGGCCACGCTCGAGGGGGCGGGTGACAGCGCGCATTCCGACTACGACGCCGGAACGCTTACCGCCTGGATCCTCGCCCTCGTAGCTCTGGCGGTGGCGGTCGCGGTTGCCGCTCGCGGGACCCCCCGGGCCGGCGTCCTGTACGGGGCCTCGGCGGGGCTTCTGTGGGCCGCCTCCGACACGTCGATCAAGGCCCTCAGCGGGCAGCTCGGTGACTCATCGGCGCTGGAGATCCTCACCGACCCGCTCGCGGGCGTGATCGCGCTCGCCTCATTCGCCGGCCTCGTCGTCTCGGCACGGAGCCTTCAGATCGGCAAGGCCGTGCCCGTGATCGCGGTCACGAGCGTGGCGGCGAACGTCTTCACGATCGCAGCGGGGCCCATCGTCTTCAACGAGCCGGTGCCCGACGACGCGCTCGGGCTGATGGTGCGGATCCTCGCCTTCGCGCTGGTGATCAGCGCGGCGGCGCTCACCCCGGCGCCGGTGGCCGCGGCCGAGCTGGAGGTCGAGGCCGAGGCGTAGCCAGCCCGAGCAGGGCGCCGAGGGCGAGGGCCCAGATGGCTGCCGCGCCGGCGAGGTGCCATGGCCAGTCCACGAGGTTCGCGGCGGGGAAGGCGAGCGCCGCCGGCGCCACGAGCCACGCCCGCCGGTCGCCCCTGAGGCGCCACGCGAGCGCCAGGACGCTCGCGTACAGGCCCAGCACCGCGAGAAGCCCGAGCGGGCCGAGCTCGGCCCAGGCCTCGAGCGGGAGGCTGTGGGCGTAGAGGGTGGCCGAGCCGCCCGCTCGCTCGTCCGCGGCGGCCCGGGCGTAAGCGTCGGCTCCGGCACCCGTGAGTGGGTGCGAGAGGGCGACGTCGGCGGCCACGCCCCATTCGGTGACGCGACCGTGATCCATTCCGCTCGTGGGCTCGACGCCGGGGCCGCTTGACGGGGCAGTGAGGACGAGGGTTGCGCCGACCGCGGCGATGGCCCCGGCGACCGAAGCGAAAGCCCACGTCCGACGCGGCAGCTTTCGGCCGTCCGATGTTGTTGTCGTCATGCAGCAATAAGTCAAGACTGTCGCCGCGGCGAGCACGAGCCCGAGACGACTGTGGGAGAGGACGATGGTCGCCGCCGCCAGAGCAAAGCCGACTGACGCGGCCGCCCGCAGCTGCCGGCTCCCCTCCCTCATCGCCCAGAGGAGCGCCGGCAGCGCCGAGACCTCTAGCAGGGCCAGCGCGGGCGGGTACTCGAGGGTCCCCGCAGGCCGCCAATCACCCCCGAGGACCATGGCCCACGGCTCGTGATGAAGCGCCATCGAGGCGAGCCCCAGGACCGCCTCGACCATCGCCAGGGCGACGATGACCCCCACGGCCGCCGCCAGCCCGCCGCTCCGCGTCATCCACGCCACCGACAGAGCGAGTGCGGCCACGCCGCCGATCACCAGGCCGGCGCGCACGGCCGCAGCGCCGTCGGCCATGCTCCAGGCGGCGCTGGCTGCCGTGAGCGCCGCCAGCGCAAGCAGGCAGAGCACGACGGGCTCGCGAACGAGGCCGGCCAGGGGACGCTCGTCGCGCCCGAGCACGACCGCCAAAGCGAGCAGCGCCAGGCCGACGAAGAGCGATCGGGCTTCAGCGGTGAAGCCGCCGTGAAGCAGCACTGGAGCAACCCCCGCCGCGCCGATCGCCGCGGCGGGGGCCGCCAAACACAAGCGAAGCGGCCGCCGGCTTGTGCCGGCGGCCGCAGCCTCTCCCCCCGCCCTCGGGGAGAAGATTCCCGTGCGCGAGCTAGCCGTGCTGGTGGCCGTGCCCATGACCGTGGCCATGGCCATGGCCGCCGTTATGGCCGTTCCCGCGCCCGCCGTTGTGGCCGTGCCCGTGACCATGTCCGCGGCCGCCATTACCGCCGTGGCCGTTCCCGTGCCCGTGGGCGTGGCCATGGCCGTAATGGCCGTGGTGGCCGTTGTGCCCGTGGTGGCGGGTATCGACCACGAACGTCCGCTTGGCCGGCGTCGGGTCGGTGAGGCCGTCGCTGTCGACGGCGACTACCCGCAGCACGTGCCTGCCGTTGCGCTGCTCGTCCGTCTTGTGCGGGTTCGAGCAGGGCTCGAGCTCAGCGCCGTCGATGCCGCAGCGGTAGCTCACGTTCGGCTCGTTGGACGCGAAGCGGAAGGTCGGCCTGGCGTCGCGCACCAGCCCCTTCGGGCCCTGCACGATCTTGGTCTCGGGGGCGTCGTAGACGCAGTCGCGCACGACCTGGCAGTAGACGTGGTCGCGCACGGCGCTGGCGAGACCGTCGAATCCGCCGAACGCGGCGCTTGCGGTGAGCGTCAAGCCCACCGCCGCGAGCACGGCCGAGAGGGCAACCCTCCTGCCGCCTCGCCGGCGGATACGACTGTTCTTCGTGCCATTCATGAGTGAATTCGTTCCCCCATCGCGTGACTGACCGTGTTGGCCTGATCGACGCTCCTCCCAGGTGTCTTTAGGTGGCCGGACGCATGTCCCAGCCAGGGGTGAGCCCCCACTTTGTGCTCACTACTGATCCCGCTGCCAGAATCACCACATGAGCCGTGGTCCGTTGTGCCCGGTCCTCGTGCGGAGGGAGGACCAGCTGGCCGCCCTCGAGGAGGCGCTGCTTTCAGCGCACCGAAGCGAGGGGCGGTTCGTTGTGCTCGCCGGTGAGGCGGGGATCGGGAAGACGCGGCTCGCCACAGAGCTGGCGCGCAGCGCGCGACGGTTGGGGTGCGCGGTGCTGTGGGGAGGCTGCAGCGAGGCTGAGCTGGCCCTTCCCTATCTGCCGTTGGTGGAGGCGGTCGGCAACCACCTGAACGAGGAGGGAATCGAGGCCGTCGCCGCTCGCCTCGGGCCCGAGCGCCGGGAGCTGGCCCAGCTCTTCCCCCAGCTGGCCGGCGACGACGGGGCAACGCCGGAGGGAAACCCCGAGCAGGCGAAGCTGCGCCTGTTCGAAGCGATCGTCTCGCTGCTCGAGGCGCCGGCGAGGGAGCGCGGGCTCCTGCTCGTCATCGAGGACGTGCACTGGGCGGACGAGTCAACGCGGGAGCTCCTCGATCACTTGGCCCGCCGCCTGCGGCGACGGGCCATGATCCTCGCCACCTACCGCAGCGACGAGATGCATCGGCGCCATCCCTTCATGCCGGTGCTCCGAGGCTGGCAGCGCGCCGGGGTCGCCGACGTCGTGGAGCTCGAGCCGTTGCCGGAGGCGGGCGTAGAGGAGATGATCGCCGCGATCCTCGGGACATCGCAGGTCGACGGCGAGCTGCGCGCCCTGATGAGCGAGCGCAGCGGCGGCAACCCGTTCGTGCTGGAGGAGATGCTGAAGGATGCGAGCGAGGGCGGGGGACTCCCGGGCGCCGGGGCGCTCAGCGGACGGGCGCTGGCGGCGCCCGCTCTTCCCGACTCCGTCCGCGAGTCGATCCTCCTGCGACTCGGCCGCCTGGAGCCGGCACACGCGACGATCCTCGAGGCCGGCGCGGTGCTTGGCCGAAGCTTCGACCATTCGTCGCTCCTCGCAGTAGCCGGCGAGGAGGACGCCGACGTGAGCGCCGCGCTGGGGGCGGCCATCTCGCAGCAGCTCATCGAGGAGGTGGCGGAGCACCCGGGCCTCTATCGCTGGCGGCACGCCCTCACGCAGGAGGCGATCTACGACGAGACGATCGCGCCCAGGCGCCAGCAGCTGCACTCCCGCGCCGCCGACGCATTGGCGGAGTCGGAGTCGGCCCCGGCGATCGACCTCGCCCGGCACCTCCTCGGCGCCGGGCGCATAGCCGAGGCGGTCCCCGTATGTCTGCGAAGCGCCGAGGAAGCGGAGCGGACCGCAGCGTTCCACGAGGCCATCTCGCTGTTGGAGCGAGCGCTTCCCCACCTCCCCGAGGACGTCGAGCGAGCGCGGGTCATCTGCCGGATCGGCGAGGACCACTGGCTGAACGGGGAGGCCGGGGTGGGCGCGCAGTTCCTGGCCGACGGGATCGCCACCCTCGAGGACGCTGGGCTGGAGGTCGAGGCCGCCCGATCCCGTTTGATCCTTGGCCGCTGCTGGTGGGAGGACGCCAAGCCCGAGCCGGCAATGGAGGAGTTCGAGCGAGCGAAGTCGGTCCTCGAGCAGGCTGGGCCATCCCCCGAGCTGGCCCTCGCCCATATGCGGATCGCGGGCCTGCGAGCGTTCGAGCTCGATTACCAGGGCTGCAAGCGCGCGGCGGAGGCGGCGGTGGAGATCGCCGAGCAGGCAGGTGCCGACCACGAACGGGTCTGGGCCAAGGCGTTCCTCGCACTCGGCCTGATCGACGCGGGCACCCCCACCGAGGGGCTCCAGCTCATGGACGAGTGCTACGCGGAAGCGCGGGCGGGGGACTACTGGCACGTCGCCTACAACGTCACCTACAACGACGTCTGGACCCGCACGCACATGGGCTGGGGGGATTTGGAGTCGCGGCTCGAGCGCTACGCGGCCCTGCCGGCCAATCCGCTGACGAGAGGCGCGCTGGGCTATTTCCAGAGCCTGGTGTGGACCGCGCGCGGGAAGCTGCGTGAGGCACTGGCTGCCTCGGAGCGAGCGCTGGGCACCTACCGCGAGGTCTCGCTGCAGAAGTTCGTCTGGCGCTCGAACGTCCAGATGGCGCTGATCCTCACCGAGCTTGGGCGCGCTCAGGACGCCGAGCGTGTGCTCCCCCCAACCTCGGCCCGCACCGAGCTTCAGGACCTCGTCTACGACGCGGCGGCACAGATCCGGACCCGGCTCGCTGGGGGCGACACCGTGGGCGCAGCGGAGCGCGCGGACGAGATCCTCGCCGGGGCCGAGGGCATGACCGCCTACGGCGAGACGTTTGCCCTTGCCACCGAGGCGCTGATCGCCGCCGGACGGGTGGGCGATGCCCGGGGCCTTGTCGGTCGAGTCAACACCGATGCCGGCGACGCGGCCCTCGCGTGGGCGGACGAGATCGAGGGCCGCGTCCTGCTCGCGAGCGGCGACGCGGGCGGGGCGACCGCGCCGCTTGGCCGCGCGGTCGAGGCCGCGGAGCGCATCGGTTACCCGCTCGTCGCGCTTCGCGCCCGCATCAAGCTGGCGGAGGCGCAGGCGGGCAGCGGCGAGTGCGAGGAGGCCGAACGCGGCCTGCGACACGTCGCGGCCGAGGCGGATCGCCTCGGCGCCGCGCTCATCCGCCGGGAGGCCGAGGCGGCAGCGGCGGCGCTCGACGTGGAGCTACCCGCCTCGAAGGAGGCACCTGGGCCCGACGAGCCGGCGGCGGCCGCCGACCCGATCGCGTTCGGTGAGCGGCTCGTGAGCGTGCTGTTCGCCGACGTGCGCGGGTACACCGAGCTGACCGCGACAACGGCACCCGGCGAGATGGCCGAGCGCCTTGCGTCCCTCTACCGCTTCGCCAGAACCGCCGTCGAGCGTCAGGGAGGCATCGTGGACAAGTTCGCGGGGGACGCCGTGATGGCGACCTTCAACGTCTCCGGCGACCAGCTCGACCACACGGTCCGGGCGCTCGAGGCGGCGCTCAATATGCGCGACAAGTCCGCCCTGATGGACCTACCGGTCGGCATCGGCATCGCCGTTGGCCCCGCGGTGCTGGGGCGCGGCGCCTCCGACGGCAACCTGGCCGTCACCGGCGAGGCCACCAACCTCGCCGCTCGCCTTCAAGCCGCCGCGCGAGCCGGCGAGATCGTGCTGAGCGCGGAGGCCCACCGCCGCGTCGAGCGCCACCTGGGCGAGGCGGGGCTAAGCGCTGAGCCGGAGCAGCTCGACCTGAAGGGCATCGACGCGACCCAGTCCGCCTTCCGCGTCCGGGACGCCGCCGAGGTCGGCACGGGCGTCAGCGAGCCCACGTGAGGACCCCCCTCAGCGCCGAGTTCGACGGGCTGGGCGAGCGCGCCTGGCTGAACACGGCACATCAAGGCGCGATCCCGCGCCGCGCCGCCGAGGCGGGGCGCGCGGCTATCGAGCGCAAGCGAGCGCCTTGGAAGATGGAACCGGACTCATGGGAGGTGGTTCCGCGCCGGGTGCGGGCCGCGCTTGCCGGCTTGATCGCCGCCCGCGAGGAGGACATCGTGCTTGCCACCAGCGCCAGCTATGGGCTCGAGCTGCTGGCGCGAACGCTCCCGCTCGAGCCCGGCGACGAGGTCCTGCTCGTCGATGGGGACTTCCCGGCGACCATCTACCCATGGCTGCCGCTGCGGGACCGCGGGATCGCGGTGCGGCTACTCGCGCCGGAGACGCCGTTGGACGCCGACCGGCTTGCCGGCGAGCTCGGCCCGAGCACGCGCGTCTTCTGCTCGAGCTGGGTCTTCTCCTTCAGCGGGCGCGTCGTCGATCCCCCGGCCGTGGGTGAGGCGTGCGCCGCCAACGGCACGACCTACATCGTCAACGCGACCCAGGCGATTGGGGCGCGCACGGCGACCGTTCACGAACTGCGCGCTGACGCCCTCGTCTGCTCGGGCTTCAAGTGGCTGTGCGGCCCCTACGCCACCGGGTTCGTCTGGCTCTCCCCCGGCCTTCGCGACCGGCTCACTTACCGTCCCGCCTACTGGCTAACCCACCAGATGGCCGCGCCGGGCGGCTTCGAGCGCCGAGCGACCTATGAGCTCGCCGACGTCGGCGCCGCCGCCTACGACCTCACCGACACGGCGAACTTCTTCAACTTCGAGACCTGGGCAGCATCCTTGGAGCTGCTGCTCGACATCGGCGTCGAGCGGATCGAGGCTCACGACCAGGCGCTCGTTCAGGAGCTCATCGACGGCATCGCCGAAAGCCCGCTTGATCTCGTGAGCCCCGCCTCGCCCCGTGAGCGCTCCACGCTCGTCTTCGCATCGCACCCGGAGCCGGAGCGGAACGAGGACCTCTTCGACGCATTGGGTCAGGCGGGGGTCCATGCGGCTCTTCGGGCCGGGAGCCTGAGGTTCTCACCACACCTCTACAACGGGTCGGACGACATCGACCGGGCCCTGGCGGTGCTGCAGGGCTAGAAGCCCAGCGCGAACTTCGCGTCCTCGGACATCATCTCCGGGGACCACGGTGGGTCGAAGACCATCTTCGGATGGACCTTCTCCACACCCTCGAGATCGGAGACGAACTCCCGCATCTGCTCGGTGACCTGCGGGCCGATCGGGCAGGCAGGGGTCGTAAGGCTGAAGGTGATGAACACCTCGTCGTTCTCGATCTCGACGTCGTAGACGAGGCCGAGCGAGACGAAGTCGAGCCCGAGCTCCGGGTCGATGACCTCTTCGAGTGCCTCGTAGACGTCTTCCTCTGTTGCGACAGGCATGGCCCCCATTGTAGGAAGCGCGATGATGGCGCGGTGATCATGACGCCCACATCGCGCCTGCTTCTCGCGTGCCCGGACAAGCCCGGGTTGATCGCGGCGGTGAGCGGGTTCCTCGCCGACGCGGGGCTCAACATCACCGACGCGGATCAGCACTCGAGCGCGGAGGGTCGCCTATTCATGCGGATGGAATTCGACGCTGCCCCCGCCGACGAGCGGGAGGCGATCTACGGCCGCTTCGCGGAGGAGGTCGCCGGCCCGCTTCAGATGGACTACCGCTTTGCCGAGTCCTCGGAGCGCAAGCGTGTCGCGATCATGGCCTCGCGGGAGGACCACTGCCTGCTGGACCTGCTGTGGCGATGGCGAGCCGGGGAGCTGGGCGGCGAGGTGGTGTGCGTGATCTCCAATCACCCCCACCACGCCGAGCAGGTGGAGGCGCTGGGGCTTCCCTTTCACCATGTGCCCGTCACCGAGGAGACGAAGGGAGAGGCCGAGCGCCGCATTCTCGAGCTGGTACAGGGGGAGGCTGACCTGCTGGTCCTCGCCCGCTACATGCAGATCCTCTCGGCGCGCTTCCTCATGGAGCTCGACGCCGAGGCGATCAACATCCACCACAGCTTCCTGCCCGCCTTCGTCGGCGCCGACCCCTACCAGGCGGCTCACGAGCGTGGTGTGAAGCTGATCGGGGCGACGGCTCATTACGTCACCCAGGAGCTCGATGCCGGGCCGATCATCGAGCAGGACATCGAGCGCGTGAGCCACCGCGACGAGGTTGACGACCTGATCCGCATCGGCCGCGACATCGAGCGGCTCGTCCTCGCCCGGGCGGTGAAGGCGCACCTCGACGACCGCGTGATCCGCGACGGCGCGCGGACCGTGGTGTTCTAGCTTCCTCTCTAGGCTTGAGTCATGCCCTTGGTGCTCCTGGCGCTGTTCATCGGCCTGCCGATCCTGGAGCTCTACGTGATCATCCAGGTCGGCGGAGCGATTGGCGTGTGGCCGACGATCGCCCTGTTGATCGCCGACAGCATCCTCGGCGTGATCCTCTTCCGCTCGCAGGGACGGGCAGCGTGGTTGCGGTTCAACCGCGCCCTCGCGGAAGGGCGGGTGCCGGGCCGCGAGGTGTTCGACGGCGCGATGGTGATCCTGGGCGGCGCACTGTTGCTGACGCCGGGCTTCATCACCGACATCTTCGGGCTCATCTGCCTGATCCCGCCCACGCGTGCTCTGGTGCGCCGCCTGCTGGGCGGCATGGCCCGCCGCCGCGTGACGGTGAGCTGGGGTCCGGTCGGCTGGCAACCCCCTCGGGCCGGCGGGAACGGCCGCGGCGACCCACCCCCAAGGCCCGGTGGGCGCCCGGGCCGCGGCCACGACTACGAGGGCACCGCCACCGAGGTGCCCGAGCATCCGGAGCTGCCCGGGGAGGATCCCGAGCGTGGCTGAGCTCGTGACGGTCGCCCCCGCCGGCGGGCCCGAGGTGGAGTGGGAGCTACCCGTGCTGCTTCGCAGCGCCGATGCCGCCGATCCCAAGGCGGCACCCGTATGGCGGACGGCTGAGCTGCCGTGGGGCGAGCTGGAGTCGGTCCGGGTGATCGCCGCTTCGTTCGACGACCTCGCCCTCGCGGCGGTGGTGGCCCGGCCCGCGGGCGCCACGAATCCCGATGAGGACCGGGTCGCTGTTGCGCTGGTGAGCGAGCAGGAGCCCGAGGAGATCGCCGAGGCCCTGGTGAGCACCGAGTACGACCCGGGTGGACATGTCCGTCGCATCGGCCTCGAGATCTGGGCGGAGGCCACCGGGGTCGGCGCGCGGCGCCTCGCCGCCGACCGCACCGGCGAGGCCGCCGCGAGCGAGCTCGATGGGGCCGTTCGCGAGGTCACCCCGATGGCGTTCCGCCTCGACGGCAGGACGGGGACCGGGCTGCACGAGCTGCTCACCTCGCACTGAACGTCCCTGGGTGGGCGCCAGGGCGCCTGTGGAGGGACGTTCGGCGCGGAGGACGCCGCTCAGTGCGCCCGCAGGTCCGCGAGCAGCCGCTGGGCGATTGGGGCCTGGACCGGGTGGAACCGTGGGTTGATGGTGAGCGCTCGGTGAAGGGCGCTGCGCGCCTGTCCGGCGTGCCCGGCGCCGATCGCAACCCGCCCGAACCGGTAGAGGAGCGACGGGTCGCTACGGCCGAGCTCAAGCGCCCGGCGGGCGAAGACGAGCCCCCGCTCGGACTTGCCCGTTCGGTGCAGGGCCCAGCCGAGCGCCTCCGCCGATTTGAGCCCGGGCGCCTTGCGCCAGGCCTCCTGGGCAGCGGCGAGGGCCCGAGCCGGGCTGCCGTGGTCGGCCTCGAGCATCGCGAGCTCTTGGTTCACCTCCACGGGATCGCGGCGAGCGATCGCGATCGCTCGGTCGTAGGCCCGCTCGGCGGCGTGGTGGCGCCCGGCGGCGAGCAGCGCGTCGGCCAGCGCCGTCGCGTTCTCGGCGTTCGGGAGGCGCGCCACGGCCTCGCGGTAGCCGGTGATCGAGGCGTGGAAGTTGCCGCGAGCGACCGCAACGCGGGCAACCCCCGCGATGGCCGGCGCGTAGCCCGGAGCAACGCTGAGCGCGCGCTCGAAGTCCCGCTCGGCGCGGGCGAAGTTGCCCCGCCGGACCTCGAGCTTGCCGAGCAGGTGCTCGACGTAGGCGGAGCTCTCGGCGCTACCGCCACCCGCTGATGCGGCGAGCCGCATCGCCTGGACCGCCCCGTTGAGATCGCCGTTCAGCTCGCGGTAGTACGAGACGCGCGCGTAGGCGGCGAGCGTGGGCTTCAGCCGAAGCATGCGCTCGAGGGTCCGCCCGGCTGCCCCGTAGCGCCCGAGTTCGATCTGGGCGTCCGTGATCAGGGCGTAGGGCCGGACGAGCGCGGGCTCGAGCCTATGAGCCTCGTTGGCCAGCGCCAGGCCGCCGGCGAACCGATGGCCCGCAAGCGCGACCGTGGCCCGGCCGGCCGCGGCGACCGCGTTCTGTGGGTCGCGAGATTCCGCGGCCGTGTACGCGGCGTCGGCGCGCTCGAGAAAGGCCGAATCGGCGGTCTCGCGGGCGCCCTGGAGGTAGAAGTCACCGAGCGACGTGAAGGCGGTGGCGGAATCGGGTTCCGCCTCAACGGCGTGCTCGAGACGGGCAATGCCGTGAGCGGTCGCCGGTTCGAGGCCCGCGGCCGAGACGGCGGGGCCCAGGTCGGCGGCCAGGTCTGCCTGCGGCTCGTGGTTGGCGACCGCCAACACCGCCGCGGTGGCGAAAAACGCGGCGACCGGAGCTCCCCATCGCAGCGCCGACGGTCTGAAGATCGTGTGTGCGTTGTTCATCTCGCTGCTCCCTGGCCCCGGGCTGGGCGGGGCGCCAATCGCACGGCGCCCCGCCCTTCCCTTGGCTTCCTTGCCTACGGACCGCCCGCCGGAGTCGGCGGATGGGCCGGCTCGAACCTCTGCGAGGGGCTCGAGTCGAATCCCGAGACCGGTGTCGCCAGGTACGGGAACGTGTCCAGGAACGGGGTGTCGTTCTTGTCCACACCGTCACCCAGCGGCACGGCGTTCTGCGGGTCGTGCAGGATCCCGGCGATGACCTGGAGGTCGATGTCGACCACGTCATCGATCGGGCGCCTGCCGTTCGGGTAACCGGCGAGGTCACCGCCGAGCGCGCCGAAGCGGCTCGGGCTCATCGAGGGGTCCACACCCAGGTTCAGCTTCAGGGTGTCGACCGGCGTCCCGGCGTTCGGGCCCGAGTGCTGGTTGAGCCCGGGGAGGCCCTGGAGAACAGCCTGCACGATGTCCGTGCGGTCGGTCTCGGGGGCGTCGATGTCGAACAGGGCGTTCAGGACCGCAGCCAGCTCCGGCTCGGTTACGAACTGGCCGTAGAGCTCAGCGTCCCGATCGGGGGTGGTGCGGTTGAACCTGTCCTTCTGACCCAGCGGGATAACGACCTCGTTGACCAGCGGATTGCCGAGTCGCGAGACCTGGACCCACCTGTTCTTCGTGCCGCCGACCGACCCGGGCGAGCCCGTGTCGAAGTCGGCATTGCGAACCTCGAGCCTGCGTCGCTCGGTGGTCGACCAGACGCCCACCACGGCGTTCGGCGAGTCCATGCCCGCGACCGGCTCGCCGTCCTTCGTGACCTGCTCCTCGGGGAGCTGCATCACGATGGACGAGATGTTGTAGCCGGAGAAGTCGTCCTTCCCCTGGCCCTCGTTTCCGGTGCCGACACGGACGTTGATCGCGTCGAATGCCGCCCCGAGATCGACGAAGAAGGGCTCCTCGCGCTGGCCGGCGAAGATCCTTCCACCGCCCGGCAGATCTGAGATGGCACCGGGGACGAAGTCGTTCTCGTAATCCGGGAACGTCTTGGGCCCGATGTTCGAGGCAGCCGCGTTCAGGTCCTCGGCGACGACCTCGGTGTCCTTGAGCTTGCCCTTCTTGTACTCCTCGCGGGTGACGTCGTAGGTCTGGATCAGGTTGAGCCCGTCATAGCTGGTCGTGTTCGGTCCAGCGGTCAGGAACGAGTCCGGGTTTCTGATCCGGGTATCGAACTCGTAGCGGTACTTGACGTCGGCAACGCCGTCACCGGTGTTGTCGAAGTTGATGTAGTACCGCGCCCGGTCATCGAACCTGAAGAAGTTCGGGCCGTTGGCCGGGACCTGACCGGGGATCCAGTTCGAGGCAACGGTGATCGAGTCCCCGGCGTCCGGCGCCGTCCATGCGTAGACGTCGGTGTTGTCAGCCGAGGGGTCGAGCATGATGCTCGGCGCCTCGCGGTGGCTCGACGTGAACGCAAGCGGGACGACGATCGCCGAGGCGACGGCCGCCGCGACCACAGCACCCACGCGCGTCGAGAGTTTTCCTTTCTTCATCTCGCCCTCCTTGGAACGAGTCGATTCGGCTGGCGAGGCGGGGCTGCCCGTGTCGGGGCGTTCCGTCGCCCGCTCGGCCCTTGTCAGGAGTCCAGAACGAGAAGCTGCGAGGATCGGATCAATGCCGAGCCCAAGAGCCGTCATCTCCGACTTCGGCGGAGTGCTGACGACGCCGCTGCTCGCGTCGTTCGCTGCCTTCCAGAACGAGACCGGCATCCCGCCCGAGGCCCTCGGCTCGGCGATGCAGCGAATCGCCGAGGCGGACGGCGAGCACCCCCTCTATGAGCTCGAGCGCGGGCGGGTTACGGAGGTGGCGTTCCTGGAGCGGCTCGGCGCCGAGCTGACCACCGACCTGGGTCACGAGCCGGAGCTTCATCGCTTCAGCGAGATCTACTTCGACGCGCTGGAGCCCAACGAGCCGATGATCGAGCTGATGCGCGGGCTGCGAGCCCGCGGTCTTCGCATGGCCCTGCTCACGAACAACGTCCGCGAGTGGGAGCCGCTGTGGCGCTCGATGATGCCCGTCGACGAGGTATTCGAGCTGGTGGTCGACTCGGCCTTCGTGGGGATGCGGAAGCCTGAGGCCGAGATCTACGAGCTCACGCTGGCGCGCATGCGCGCCCTCGACGGCGCGGGCGACCTGGTCGCGAGCGACTGCCTGTTCGTGGACGACATCGAGGTCAACATAGACGCCGCCCGAGCGCTCGGGATGACCGCCGTGCGCTTCCAGACAAACGACCAGGCGATCGACGAGATCGAGGCGGCCCTTCTAAGCTGATACTTGTTCAGGGCGATGAGTTCGGGGGGCTCGTCCAGTCTCTTCCGTCGAACCCATGAGCGCAGCCAGTCCACTCGCGATCGATGCCTCCGGCCTCCGCAAGGCCTTCGACGACGTGCAGGCCGTCGACGGCGTGGATCTGGCCGTGGCCCGGGGAAGCATCTACGGCATGCTCGGCCCCAACGGCGCCGGCAAGACGACCACGATCCGCATGCTGGCCACGCTCCTTCGCCCCGACGCGGGCTCCGCACGGGTCTTCGGCCACGACATCGTCAGCGAGGCCGACTCCGTCCGCGGGCTGGTCAGCCTCACCGGGCAGCTCGCCTCGGTGGACGAGGACCTCACCGGGCGCGAGAACCTCGTCCTGATCGGCCGCCTGCTCGGGCTCGGACGGCCCGAGGCGAAGGCCCGGGCCGCGGAGCTCCTCGAGGCCTTCGGCCTGGCCGAGGCCGCAGGCCGACTGGTCAAGAACTACTCCGGGGGGATGCGCCGGCGGCTTGACATCGCGGCCAGCATCGTCGTCACGCCGGAGATCATGTTCCTCGACGAGCCGACGACCGGACTGGATCCGCGCTCGCGAAACCAGGTGTGGGACATCATCCGCACGTTCGCTCGCGAGGGCACGACGATCCTCCTCTGCACTCAGTACCTGGAGGAGGCGGATCAGCTGGCCGACGGGATCGCCGTGATCGACCACGGCAAGGTGATCGCCGAGGGCACGCCCGCCCAGCTCAAGGCCTCGGTGGGCTCGGGCTCCCTCGAGGTGCGCCTCCTCGACCCCGAGCAGCGGCCCGAGGCCGAGCGGGTCCTCGCCCAGAGCCTGGGCGCGACCGTGAACCTCGAGGCCGACCCCACCGCGCTCTCGGTGGGCTGTGCGGACGCCGACCGGGGAGCGGAGGCGGTCGCCGAGCTCGCCCGATCCGGCGTGCGGATCGCCGACTTCTCGGTGGGCCAGCCCAGCCTCGACGAGGTCTTCCTCGCCCTCACCGGCCACCCGGCGGAGGAGCAGACCGCCGAGGAAGCGGTCGCGGAGGAGGAGGCGGCGGCATGAGTACCGGCCCGGCCACAGCACCCGCGGCGGGCGCCGCCACCGACGAGGCCGCGCTGCGCAAGGCACTGGCGACCACGAAGCGGCCGCCGCGCGCCAGCGCGATCTCCGCCGTCCTCACCTTCGGGTGGCGCGGGATGCTCAAGGTCAGGCACGTGCCAGAGCAGCTCCTCGACGTGACCATCACACCGGTGATGTTCGTCCTCATGTTCACCTACCTGTTCGGCGGGGCCATCGCGGGCTCGACCGGCGCCTACCGCGACTTCCTGCTCCCTGGCGTGCTCGTGTTGGCGGTGCTGTTCACAACGGTCTACTCGGGCGTCTCGTTGAACACCGACCTGACCAAGGGAGTTGTGGACCGCTTCCGCTCGCTCCCGATCTGGAGCCCGGCGCCGCTGGTCGGTGCGCTTCTCGGCGACGCGGTCCGCTATCTGGTCGCCGCGACCGTGATCGTCGTGCTCGGCGTCATCATCGGCTACCGGCCCGAGGAGGGTCCGCTGGGGGTCCTGGCCGCGGTTGGCCTGGTGGTGCTGTTTGCGTTCGCCCTCTCGTGGGTCTTCACGACCATGGGGCTGCTCCTACGGTCGCCCAACGCCGTCATGAACGCGGGGTTCATGAGCATCTTCCCGCTGACCTTCCTGAGCAACGTCTACGTCCAGCCCGACACGCTCCCGGCGGGCCTCGAGGCGTTCGTGAACGCCAACCCGGTCTCGCACCTGGTGAGCGCGTGCCGCGGGCTGATGGATGGCGGCCTGGACTCGGAAAACGTGATCGTCGTGCTGGCCACCGCGATCGCGCTCACCGCGATCTTCGCGCCCCTGACAAACCGCCTGTACCGCCGCGCCTAATTATCGGACCCTGCGCGGTCCCAGACGTATAGCTCGACCGCCTCGACGGCCAGCTCCATGAGCCGCGGGGGTGAGAGCCACTCGAGCACGGTGTCGAGCGCGCGCTCCTCGGTGACCCCGCGATCGACCGCCTCCTCCCCCCGGAAGCCGGCGGCGAGCTTCAGCGCCTCGCGCCGGTGCTCGCCGAGCGAGTCAAACGCCCCCATCAGGAAATCGCGATTCGGCACGGGATGGCCGACGTTGAGCGACGCGTGCCAGGCGGCGAGCATCGAGATGTCGTGCTCGTCGAGCTCGGAGATCGCGCGGGCGTAGTGTGCCTCGAGCTCGTCGTCGGGGATCTCGTCGACCCAGGCGCGGACCGCCTCTCCCAGGAGCTGGCGACGCGCCTCGCGACCGACGGAGTCGGCGATGGCTCGGATGGCATCGGCGGGATCGATGAAGCAGAGGGACATCGCCCGGGAAGATAGAAACGGGCGCGGACGACATTGGAGGGCGTCGAAACGCGCACGCAGCGGCACGTCATGGGGCGATCGCCGGAGCCCGACCTATGCTCAGACCATGAGTCTTTCGCTGATCGTCGGGCCCCCGAATTCCGGGCGCGCGGGCGAGGTCCGCCGCCGGCTCGAGGCAAGCCTCGATCGCGATCCGGTGCTCGTGGTTCCCACGGCCGACGACGCGGCCCGCTTTGAGGCCGACCTGTGCCGGGCAGCCGGCTCCGGGGCGATCCTCGGCGCCTCGACCCTCACCTTCCGCCGCCTGTTTGAGGAGCTCGCGGCGGGCGCCGGGCTCGATGCGTCCCTCACCCTGTCGGCCCCGCAGCGCCTCGCGCTGGTGCGCGCGGCGGCGAGCGCCACGCCCCTTCGGATACTCGCACGGTCGTCCCGGCGAGCCGGCTTCGGAGCAGCGCTCGACGCCCTCATCGGCGAGCTTCAGGCCGCCCTGGTCGAGCCCGACGAGCTCGAATCCGCCTCGTCCAACCTCGAGGATCCGGCCCTCGAGCTGGAGCTTGCGGCGATCTACCGCACGTACCTCGATCTCCGCGCGCGGACTTCTCGTCACGACGCCGGCTCGATCGCGCGCGAGGTGCTTCGCCACACCGCCGATGGGCTCCCCGACGGGTGGGAGGGCCGGCCCGTCCTCCTCTACGGGTTCGACGACCTAACGCGTGCGCAGCTCGAGCTGGTCGCGCGCCTGGCCGCCACGAGCGACGTGGCGATCGCGGTGAACTACGAGGATCGCCGCGCCCTCGACGCCCGGGCCGGTCTCCTCGCCGACCTCGTGGAGGAGCTCGGCGCGACCCGCGAGCCCGACCTCCCCCATGACACGAGCTACACGCGGAGCGCGGTCCTGCGCCATCTGGATCGCCATCTGTTCGAGCCGAGGGCGCCGCTGATCGACTCCGACGACGGGCTCGTGCTCATGGAATGTGCCGGGGAGCTGGGCGAGGCGGAGGCGATCGGCGGGGAAATCGCCCGACTGCTCGCCGCGGGAACGAACCCGGGCGACATCGCGGTCGTCCTGCGGCATCCGGCATCGCACGGCCCGCTGCTCGGCCGGGTGCTGGAGCGGCTGGGCATCCCGGTGGCCGTGGAGGCCGACGTGCCGCTCGCGCGCACGGCGGTCGGCCGGGCGCTCGTCGCGCTGTGCCACGCCGCGGCCCCGGAGGGGACCGCCGAGGAGATGCTCGCCTACCTTCGCTCGGATCCGTCCATGCACCCCTCCTCCGCCGACTGGCTGGAGCGCCGCATTCGCCGCGGCCTGGTCCATACGGCGGCCGAGGCGATCGAGAGCTGGTCGTCGCCGCCCCTCCACTGGGCTCGGCTGCGCGAGGCGACCTCCCCCGGGGAGCGGCTCGCGGTGCTTCGGCGCGCCGCGATCGAGCTCGCCGAGCGTCCACACACCGAGCGCGCGCCGGTTGTGAATGGAGCCCGCGCGCACTTCGGCGAGGTCCCGTTCGACCCGGTGGAGCTGCGCGCCGGCCGTACGGCCGCTGAGCTGCTGGGCGAAGTGGCGGAGGTGGGCACCCTGCCGGGCTGCGAGCAGCCGGATCTCGCCGAGGCCGCCGAGGCGATCGAAGCTGCCTCGGTCCCCCTCTGGCGCGGCACCACAGAGCGGCGCGTGCGCGTGCTCAGCCCGTACCGGATCCGCGCCGGGCGGGCGCGGTACCTCTTCTGCGCGTCGCTTCAGGAGAGCGAGTTCCCGGGCCCCACCGCCGCGAGCCCGCTGCTAGGCGAGGAACGGCGCCGCGGGCTCGGCATCAAGGCGCTGCGGCGCGAGGACCAAGCCGACGAGGAGCGGTACCTCTTCCACGCGTGCGTGTCGCGCCCAACCGAGCGTCTCTATCTGAGCTGGCGATCGAGCGGCGAGGACGGGTCACCCCTGGCACGCTCCCCGTTCATCGACGAGGTCCTCGATCTGCTCGCGCCGGACCCGGAGGCCGCCGAGGAGGAGCTGAAGCGCGTCCGCGGCCTGGACCGCACCACGTTCGAGCCCGCAGAGGCGCCCACGGCGCGGGAGCTGGCGCGATCGTTGGCCGCGCGATCGGAGGACGCCGAGACGACGCTCGCCGCCCTAGCAGGCCCCGCCCGGGAGGAGGTTCTTAGGGCGCTGGCCGCCGTCCCCGCGGCCAACGAGCGCCCCGGCCCGCTCCGCAGCCCCGAGGCGCTGGAGGAGATCGCCGCCCGACCCCATCTGAGCGCCAATTCGCTCGAGGGATGGATCGAGTGCTCATACAGGTGGTTCGTGGATCACGAGCTCCAGCCCGAGCGGCTCGAGCCCCGCGCCGATCCGCTCTGGCTGGGGGGTGTCGTGCACGCGGCGCTCGAGCGGCTCTATCGCGACCCGCCCGGCGGCGAGGCGATCCCCCGACCCGCGGATCTGCCGCGATGGCGCGAGCGTCTGGGCGACCTCCTGGCCGAGGAGGCCGCGGAGAAAGGCGCGCCGCCGACGGGCGAGCGCGCCCTCGCTTTGGCGCGCGCGAGGGTCCAGGCCGAGCGGTTCCTCGAGGACGAGGCGGCCTCGGAGACGACGCTGCGCCCGCGGCCCGAGCTCCTCGAGCTCGCCTTCGGCTTCGAGGGTGAGGGGGACCCCGGCCCACTCGAGCTCGGCCCGACCTCCCTCCGAGGCATCGTGGATCGCATCGACCTGGCCCCGGATGGCCAGGGGGCAGTCATCCGCGACTACAAGACATCCCGGGAGGTGCCCGGGGCGGCGGCCTTCGAGGGAAAGGGAAAGCTTCAGCTCCAGCTCTACATGCGGCTGGTGCGCGATCGGCTGGGCCTCGACGTGATCGGGGGGCTCTTCCAGCCGCTTGGCGCTCGCAAGCCGCGCGATCGGCGACCGCGCGGGATGGTGCGGAAGGATGATCCTCGCGCGGAGGGCCTCGATCTGGTCGCCACCGACCTCCTCGATCCCGACGAGTTCGAGGCGGAGCTCGACCGCGCGGTCGCCGCGGCCATCGACCGGGCGGCGGCCATGCGAGCCGGGGAGATCGACCGCGATCCGATCGGGGGAACCTGCCCGAAGTACTGCACGTACCAGGCGATCTGCCGGCTGGAGCGCTCGCTGGGGCCGGCCGGCGAGGACGGGAACGGCGATGAGTGAGTCGGTTGGCGTGCAGGCGACACTGCCGCTCGAGGGCGTGGCGCCGCCGGACCGTCCGCCCGCGACGGCCGAGCAGGCCGAGGCGATCGCCCTGCGCGATCGCGACGTACTCCTCGAGGCGGGGGCCGGAACGGGGAAGACACGCGTACTCGTCGACCGCTATTGCGACGCGATCGCGGACGACGGGACGGGCGTCGACGAGGTCCTCGCCTTCACGTTCACCGAGCGCGCCGCCGCCGAACTTCGCGCACGGATCCGCCGAGAGCTCACGCGCCGCGCGAAGCTGGCGCGGGCCGAGGGCTTCGAGGAGCGGGCGACCGAGCTTTTCGCGGCCGCGAGGGCGACGGAGTCCGCATGGGTTACCACGATCCACGGCTTCTGCCGCAGGATCCTCGCCGCGCATCCCGCCGCCGCCGGGCTCGATCCCCGGTTCCGCGTGCTCGACGAGTCCGAGTCCGCTCGGCTGCGCGAGCGCTGCGTCCGAGAGGCGATCACCGCTGTCGTCGAGGCCGACCCGGACGGGGCCGGGAGCGCCGTCGCCGCCTACGCCCCGTGGCGGGTCGGGGAGATCGTCGTCGCGGCCCACGAGCGGCTCCGCAGCCAGGGGATGAGCCAGCCGCGCCTTCCCGAGGTCGGGGACCCGGTGCGCTCGAGCAAGAACGGCGACGACGACTCCCCGCTCTCGCCCGCCGAACTAGAGGCGGCCCGCACGGCCCGCTCCACGTTGGAGGCGGTGCTCGAGGCGTACGGGGAACGGTACGAGGCCGCGAAGGCAGCGCGCTCGGGTCTCGACTTCGCCGACTTGGAGCTGCGCGCGCTCGAGCTGCTGCGCGGCTCCCCGCAGGTGGGCGCGACCTGGCGCGACCGCTTCGCTCACCTGATGGTCGACGAGTTCCAGGACACGAGCCGAGTGCAGCTCGACCTCGTGGAGGCCCTGCGCGGCCCGGGCGCCCGCGTGTTCGAGGTCGGCGACGAGCTCCAGTCCATCTACCGGTTCCGGAACGCGGACCTCGAGGTCTTCCGGGCCGAGCGAAGGTCGGTGACCGAGGATCCCCGGCGCGAGCTCCTGCCGCTCACCGGGAACTTCCGATCCCTGCCACCGGTGCTCGCCGCGGTGAACCAGCTTGGTGAGGCGCTCTTCGACCGCTTCACGCCGCTCGCCGCTGCCAGGGAGGGCGGCCCGGGGCCCGACGTCGAGCTTCTGCTGACACCCGGTGAGAGACAGGGCGACCGGAGCTGGACTCCGCACGCCGAGGCGCTTCGGCTGCCCCGCTCGGAGTCGAACCCGGCCATCGTCGCGGAGGCCCGTTTCTTGGCCCAGCGGCTGCGCAATCTCGTTGATCGCGGCGAGGCAAGCCGCGGCGAGATCGTCGTCCTCCTGCGGGCCTTCACCCACGTCGACGCCTTCGCGGAGGCGCTGGAGCGGGCGGGCCTCGACCCGCACGTCCTCGGCGGCCGCGGGTACTGGTCGCAGCAGCAGGTCGAGGACATCCTGCGCCTTCTCGCGTGCGTCTCGAACCCCCTCGACGACGAGATGCTCTTCGGTGCGCTCGCGTCGCCAGCCAACGCCGTGAGCCCGGACGCGCTGTGGCTGCTTCGCCGGGCGGCCGGCGAGGGCAACCACGTTTGGCCGCTGGTCCAGTGGCGCTTCGGAAATGACGGCCGCGAGCCGAAGGAACTCGAGGAACGATGGCTGGAGCCGATCGACGCCCAGGACGTCGCCAGGCTCGAGCGCTTCTGCGAGATCCTCGCCGAGCTGCGCGCCGAGGCGCCCCTGCGGCCCCTCGATTCGCTCGTCGAGCGAACGATGGATGCCTTCTCCTACGACCTGGCGCTGCTCGCGCGCCCGGGTGGACCCGGGCGGATGGCAAACGCGCGGAAGCTCATGCGGCTGGCACGCAGCTTCGAGGAGAACGAGGGAAGGGACCTCGCGGGCTTCCTGGCCGCCGCCGCGGGGAGCACACGGCGCGACGAGCGTGAGGGCATGGCGCCGGTGCAGGCCGAGGGGTACGACGGCGTCCGCGTGATGACGGTCCACGCCGCCAAGGGCCTTCAGTTCCCGGTCGTCGCCGTCGCGGACATGGGCCGGAGCCTGAACGCCGGTCATCGCTGGGACGACCTGCGCATCGGCCGGCCGGAGCCCGGCCCGAATGGCGAGCCGCAGCGACGGTTCGGCATGCGGCTCGCGTTTCCGGCGGCCGAGTCGCTCGGCCTCTGGGAACTACATGAGCTCGGCGGCGAGGAGAACGTCGCCGAATCGGAGGAGGGCGCCCGGCTGGTGTACGTCGCGGCCACGCGAGCGGAGAACCGACTGCTGCTGAGCGGCATCTACCGCGCAGCCCACCTGGAGCCCTGCGAGGAGACGGCGGCGAACGACACGCCGCTTCGCCGGCTGCTGCCCGCCCTGGCCGAGCGAGGGTGGGAGGGCACAGACGGCGAGGTCGAGCTGCCCAGCCCCGCGGGCGCTGCCGGCGTTCGCGCGGAGGGCCCGAAGCGGATCCGGGTGAGCGTGAACGCTCCCGGGGCCGAGGCCGCAAGCCGGCTCGCGGCGCGCGTCGATCGCGAGCTCAAGCCGACGGGTACGCCGGGCGGCAGCCCCCCGCTTCGCGAGGCCGCCGCGGCGCCCGCCCCGGTCGGCCATCTCTCCTACTCGGCGCTCGCGTCCTACGAGCGGTGCGGGTATCGCTTCTACGCCGAGCGTGTCCTACGCCTCGCGGCCCCGCTGACGCCCCCGGCCACGGAGGAGCCTGCGGAGGACGGCGAGCTCGACGGCGACTCGACGGAGCTCGTCGAGCCGCCCGCCACGGATCAGGACGAGGGGGGTGTCGCGCGCGCCCCGCTCTCTGCGCTCGAGCGCCGCCTCGCTCTGGGGAACGCCGTCCACGCCGCGCTCGAGGCGAGTGGTCTCGCCGGCTGGGAGCGGCCCTCCGATGCCCAGCTCCAGCGGCTGCTGACCGCCGAGCGCCTCGACGCCCCCGACGCGCTCGCCGCGGCTCGCTCCCTCGTCGACGCGTGGCTGGAATCGGAGCTCCGCGCTCGTCTCGAGGGCATGCGGCTGCGCCCCGAGGTTCCGTTCGTGCTCGGGGTTGGACCCGCCGTCGTGCGGGGGAAGATCGACCTGCTGGCCACGCGGGGCGACGAGCCACCCCTCGTGATCGACTTCAAAACGGACGCCCTGCGCGGGCAGGACCCGGAGGCCGTGGGCCTTCGATACACGGCGCAGCAGGAGGTCTACGCGCTGGCCGCCGCCGGCTCGGGGACATCGGCGGTGCGCACCGCCCACTGCTTCCTCGAAGCCCCCGACCGCCCGGTGGAGCGCTCGTTCGATGGCACCGCGCTCGAGATCGCGCGCTCGCGGCTCGAGGGGACGATCGAGCGCATGCGCGCCGGGGAGTTCGAGCCGACGTCCGATCCCGAT
>Ga0126312_10000075_pt1 | contig 40817 bp, 51 predicted proteins | sample Plot104A_FD_92537 | JGI IMG/M metagenome (GOLD analysis project Ga0126312, IMG submission 92537) | Serpentine soil microbial communities from UC McLaughlin Reserve, CA, USA - Plot104A | ecosystem: Environmental > Terrestrial > Soil > Grasslands | place: USA: UC McLaughlin Reserve, Lake County... | reverse complement strand
TGCGATACGTCGGCGTCTCAAACTTCACGGGCTGGCAGCTCATGGAGAGCGTATGCGTGACCGAGGCGAACGGTTTCGAGAGGTTCGTGTGCCTGCAGCCCCAATACTCGCTCGTGGAGCGCAACATAGAGCGCGAGATCCTGCCGGTTTGCGCGCGGGAGGGGCTCGGCGTGATCCCTTGGAGCCCCCTTGGCGGCGGATTCCTCTCGGGGAAGTACCGCCGCGGCGAGGAGCCGCCGCAGGGCTCTCGCATCTCCGAAGCCGTGGAGTCGATGGAGGAGTACTGGGACCGCCGCGCCACCGAGCGCAACTGGCGCGTGCTCGACGTGGTCGGCCGCATCTCCGAGGAGACGGGCAAGTCCTACGCCCAGATCGCGCTGAACTGGCTCCTCGGGCAGCCGGCCGTGACGGCACCGATCCTCGGAGTGCGAACCATGGACCAGCTCGAGGACAACCTCGGGGCCTCAGGCTGGAGACTCGACGAGGAGCAAATGGACGAGCTCTCGCGGGTGAGCGCCCTCGAAGACGTCTACCCCTACCGCTTTATCCGCGAGGCCCAGCGGGTCTAGATGTAGGGGATATAGTCGCCCCTCTGCCCGTTCCTACCTCAGCTCTTCCTCGGATGTCTTTTACGTCAGCATGAGGGGTCTTATCGTACCTGCCACGTGTCATTTGCCCTGCAAATCCCACATTTTCGGAGTGGAGCCGAGGGGATTCGAACCCCTGACCTCCGCCGTGCAAAATCGAGGCTCTAATATCACTCGCGTTTATCGTTGTTCAAAAACACGTGCAAAACAGCGTATTCTCTGCGCGAACATCTCGCGGTTGTTCGCCGCCGTTCGCGCAGGTTGGTGTACTACTGTGTACAAAGGGCCGCGACAATCTACGACCCAATCCTCGTCTTCTGTATTTTCCCTGCAAAACAGTACTTTTCTGAGTGGGCGATGCTGGGATCGAACCAGCGTCCTCTGCCGTGTGAAGGCAGCGCTCTCCCGCTGAGCTAATCGCCCCTGGAGCGGTGAATATACCATTATCGGGGCCTTCTGTTAAGCTCTATCGGAGCCGACGATTGCCTTCGGATATAATGCCCGCTTCGGCGGCATACAGGGGACGGGAGATATTATGGCAGAACGAAGTGGGCCCGGAACGGCGCAGGATCTCGACCGTGTGCTGGCCGACCTCAGGGCGCTCTCGGGGGACATCGAGTCGTGTGCCGTTCTCTCTGGGGACCGGGATCTCATCTCCTCCTCGCACGAACCTGGGGTAGAAAGAGAGCGGGTCGGCGCGATGCTGGCCGCCCTCGTTTACCTCTCGGAGAGAGTGGCGCGGGAGAGTGGGAAGGGCTACATCTCCCAGCTGAGGATAGATGCTGGCGGGGGACAGCTGCTCTTGGTGTGGCTCGATGGCGGCGGCGTCCTGGCGGCCACCACGGGCCCGGAAGCCAGGGTCGGCCTCGTGCTCTACGACATGCGAAACGCCCGCAGTGAAGTAGAGAAGGCCCTCGCAGAGGGGAGCGACCAATGAAGAAGCTACTGAGACGCCTGTTCCTGCTCGGTGCGATCGCCGGCGCCGTCTACGCCGCGCGTGGCTACCTGCAGGGGCGCTCGCCGGGACAGGTGACCGTCCAGATCGTCTTCGACGATGGGTCGGTACGCTCGCTGGCTTCGAATACTACAGAAGGACGAGAGTTCACCGATATAGCACGCAAGCTCGTCGAGACCGGATTGTAGGACGGTCTGCTTCGCACATCGCGGTTTTCAGGTTACAGGTATCAGGCTTCAGGGGGGCCTGGGGTGAAGGCGTGAGGCTGACGCTTCTCCTGTCCTCGCTGGGTGGAGGCCCAGAGGCTTACGCAGGAGTGGTCGAGGCGGCAGAAGAGTCGGGCCTGGATTCAGTGTGGGTGCCGGATGGCCTCGGACAGTGAAGGAATCAGGCGTCACCTTTCGTGCTCTCTCACGAATGATCCTCGAAGCTCTCGCATGGGTCCTCGAAGAGGTAGCACCGAATGTCTCTCAGAGTAGCCCACAAAGCGTTCGGTTCTACCCTCTCTGCAAGAGCACCCAGCCTCTCAGCAACAGCGATAAGCTGACCGCTGAAAGCGGAAGCCGGAGGCTGGAGCGTGCTGACGGCTGGCAGCGCGATTTGCAGGACTGATCCTGCAAATCGCTTATCTCAGTGCTATCTCGGGCGGGAGTCCCCGAGCTTCAAGGATGCGTCCGATGGCCAGTCCTATCTGGGAGTTGGGGGTCGAAGCGCCGGCTGTCAGACCGATGCGTACAGAACCTTCGGGGAGCCAGCCGCTCTCCTCTATCTCTTCGCGGCTGTTCAGCGGCGTGTGTGCTGGTTTGTAGTGGATAGTGTCACCATCTATGCAATCGCCGCTCGCTATGTGGTAGCTGCGCGGGACCCTCTCGTCCGCGATGATCGCCAGGTTGTTCGTGTTCGAGGAGTTGTACCCTCCGATCACGACCATTACGTCGAGCGGATTCTCCAGTAGCTCGAAGAGGGCGTCCTGCCTGTCCTGGGTCGCCGAGCAGATGGTATCGAAGAGTTCGAAGTGCTCCTCGATGTTCTCGGCCCCGTAGCGCTCGGCCATCGCCTTCCTGAGCTCCTCGCCTACGGCCATCGTCTCGCTCATAAGCATCGTGGTCTGGTTGGCGACACCTACACGCCGCAGGTCCTGCTCGGGATCGAAGCCAGAAGACATGCCGTGCGCGAGTTTCTGTGTAAGCTCTTCGGGTCCCATCTTGCCAAGGATGAAGTCCGTGACGTAGGCCGTCTCCTTGAGGTTGCGCAGGATCAGGTACTTCCCGTTGCCGCCATCCCTCGACGTCTGCGAGGCGGTGGCCTTGGTCTCCTCGTGGTAGTACTTGCCGTGGATGATACTGGTGAAACCACGCCCCGCGTAGCGTGTGACGCGCTTCCACACCGAGAGGACCGACCCGCAGGTCGTGTCGACCACGACGCACTCCTTCTGCCTGAGCTTCTCGACCCAATCTATGGGGGCGCCGAAGGCAGGTAGGAGCACGACGTCCTCGGAGGAGAGATCATCGAAAGCCTCCTCAGGGGGACCTTCGAAGCCGGTGGAGAGGAACTCGATCCCCATCTCGCGCAGGCGGTCGTTCATGGAGGCGTTGTGGATCATGTCCCCCGTGATAAAGATGCGCCGGTCGGGGAACTTCTCCTTGGTCTGGAAGGCGTAGTCCACAGCTCTGTCCACCCCGTAGCAGAACCCGAACTCGTCGGCGAGGCGGATCGTGAGCCCGTCGGCCTCCAAGAGGTTGCCGTTCTTACGCACCCGGTCAACGACTTCAGAGCGATAGTCCCGGTCCAGAAGATGCTGCACGTTCTCCCGCATCTTGAAGCCTTTACGGAAGTATTTCTGCTCCGTCACGCTCACCTCTCGTGCCCGACGTTCGTGTCCCGTGCTCGAAGCTGAGTGTAGCGCATCTGCCTCGCTGCGTCGGGGAGAGATGTGGCACACATCACGGTCGCTGCGAATGTAAATTGGGTGTAAAATCTAGCGCCGTGGACCGCAGAGCAACTATCATGGTCGCAGACGACGACGCAGAAGCGTTGAGTCGCTCGGCCAGTGCCCTAAAGAGCGCGGGCTTTCGCGTGGTCTCTGCCACCGACGGTCGCACGGCCCTCCAGGAGGCCCTCACCCGCAGGGTAGACCTGATCATCATGGACGTTTCGATCCCCCAACTGAGCGGCGTCGAGACGTGTCACTGCCTCAAAGCAATGCCGAAGACCCAGAAGATCCCCGTAGTCCTCACCGCGGCCAAGAAAGATCCCGCCGCAAAGGCGCTCGCCGAACGCACGCAGGGCTCGGTGCGGGTCTTGAGAAAACCCTTCACCGACGAAGCCCTCGTCTCCGTAGTCAAACAACTGGCCCGCCCCAAGTCTCTTATCTAGCAATTCAGCAGATCAGCACGCGCCCTGTCGGGCGCTTGTCAGCACGTCGGCGGGCTTCGCGAGGCGGCTTGTCAGCATTTCAGCTTGTCAGCTATCGCGTGCGCATACCCTGGCTGACCGGCTGACAAGCGAAGGCGTCAGCCTGAGCGTGCTGATACCTGAGGTAAGATCGCTCACCGGGAGTGACGCGACGTTTAGAAGAGGTGACAGACCTTGGGACTGAGCAAGCGTCGCAAGGCGCTCATAACGCTCGCCACGCTCATCGGTACGTTTCTAGCCGCTCTCGACTCGACGGTGGTAGGGACGGCGATGCCGACGGTGATCGGGGAGCTCGGCGGGCTCGAACTCTACCCCTGGGCCTTCGCCTCCTACCTGCTCGCGGCGACCGTGACTGGTCCGGTCTTCGGCAAACTGTCCGATACCTACGGCCGCAAACCCGTCTACCTGGTCGGGATCTTCCTTTTCTTGCTGGGCAGCGTGCTCGCCGGCACCTCACAGAGCATGGCGGCCTTGATCTCCTTCCGGACGATCCAGGGTCTCGGCGCGGGTGCCGTTCAGCCTATCGCCATAACGATTGTCGGGGACATCTTCGAGCTCGAGACGCGGGCGCGCATTCAGGGGCTCTTTGGCGCAGTCTGGGGGATCTCGGCCGTGGTCGGCCCAGCGGCAGGCGGCTTCATTACGGACCTGATCTCCTGGCGCTGGGTCTTCTACGTGAACGTGCCCTTCGGCCTCGTCGCCGCCGTCCTCCTCGCGGCGACCCTTACCGAGTCCTTCGAGCGTCGCGAGCGCAGCATAGACTACCTCGGCACAGCCCTCCTTACCGGCGGCCTCGTCGCCTTGTTGCTCGCATTGCTCGGAGGTGCCGGAGAGCTCTCGGTGGCGACCATCGCCCTCTTCTTCGGCGGGATGGCCGTGCTCGTGCTCTTCGTGTTGATCGAGCGGCGGGCGGCTGACCCTGTAGTCCCGCCCGATCTGTTCTCCGAGCGGATCATCGCGGTTTCGGCTCTCGGTAATCTGGCGATGGGTGGTGTCTTGCTCGGTGTCTCGGTCTACGTGCCGCTGTTTGTGCAGGGCGCCCTCGGCGGCACGGCGATAACGGCCGGGGCGGCAGTGGCCTCGCTCTCCATAGGGTGGCCGGTGGGATCTTTCGTCGGCGGAAGGCTGCTCCTGCTCACGGGCTACCGCACGACGTTGCTCCTCGGCTCGGCCCTGATCGCCTTCGGCTCGGCCCTCTGTGTGCCTGTGGATAGGGAAACCTCCCTCGCCTACATCGTAGTGACCGTCGTGGTGATCGGGCTGGGGCTCGGCTTCTCGAGCACCAGCTACCTCGTCAGCGTGCAGAACGCCGTTCCCTGGCGTCGTCGCGGTGTGGCCACCTCCTCGGTAGTCTTCTTCCGTACCGTCGGAGGCTCGCTCGGGGTCGCCGTGATGGGCGCTTTCCTCAACGCCTCCCTGGGAGAGCGTTACAGGGCCGCCGTCGACCGGGCGGCAGGGGGCGACGCTGGCCTCGTACGCCTGCTCTCCGACCCTAACGCCCTACTGCAGCCGGCCGTACGCAGCCGCATCCCCGAGGAAGCGTACTCCGAGGTAGCTGGCGCCCTGGCCGCCTCGCTAGAACCGGCGTTCTGGGTCTTGCTCTTCTTCGGCCTCTCGGCCCTCGCCGTGGCAACGCTCTTCCCGCGCGGATCGGCCAAAGACCTCGTAAGCAGGGAGGAGGATCATGGATGATATCGGGCGCGAACTGAGCCTCGACGACCTCCCCAGCCCGCCCCTCTTCAAGCTGGTCGACCCCGAGGGAAGGGATGTCTTCCAAAGGACCGGGGTGGGCGGCGAGACGGCCCGGGTCGGTGCCCTGTTCTCGGATAGAGAGCTGGCGGGAGAGTTCTCCGCCGGGGCCGCCGAACATGGAATGGAGAACCTCTCTGGCCTGGATCCCAGGGCGCTCTCGGACTGGGGCGCAGTGGGGCGCTTCGCACTCTCCGGCGCCGATTTCGTACTCGTCGTCTCCGGAAGGGGCGCCGGTCTGTTCCACGCCGGGGATGTGGCCCAGAAGGCGGAGGAGATGGCCGGTGAGATCCCCTTGCCCCTGTACATGTTCTCCGACGAGACGGGGGAAGCGCCCCTGATCACGGTCGAAGTCGAGGATGGAGAGGTGCTGGTCGCGGCGCTCTTCAGTTCGCCCGAAAACGCCAGCGACTTTCGCGAACGGGCCGCCCACCTCAACCTGCCGGACAGCCTTGGTACCATAGAAGACACAGACGGCCTCAGACGCCACGCGCTCATAGCTCGCGAGGCCGGAGCGACCTACGCCGTCGTAGATCCCGCCTCAGGCCTCACCGAGGCGATCCCTGTAGAGGAGTTGATCCTATGAAAGACTTGCATCATTGATTCCCGTTGGCAACGTCATTAAGGCTGGTAGAAAGACTCAAGGCGGCAAAGACGTTTGGATATGGACCCTTACTAGACCTGAGGGCCGCGCTGAGGCTATTCATGGGAGAAAGGCGGCGTGAGCAGATAGACTCCATTTTGGCACCTTCTGGTCTTGATAGGTACTCTGATGAAGAGTAATGGCCTGACGCTTGGCTTGGATGTTGACTCGACGATATGGGACACGGGCTCGTGGATCCGTTCGGCCGTTCTCGAGGTCACAGGTGAGACGCTGGACATGCACAGAATCTCCACCTGGACCCACGTCCTCGATACCTACGGTGAGGAGACGACGACCGCCATCTTCGATCGCGTCTTCGACCCTGAGCGCGTCCGGGAGCGTGAGCCGTACCCGGGCGCCTCGGAGGTATTGCGCACATTGCAAGAAAGCCGCGGCATCGAGGTTCACTTCGTAACCCACAACGATCCCGAGATCATGACCCCCCGACTCGACCCTTGGCTGAAGGCGCATTTCGGCCCTGATGTGGGTCTTACCGTCACGACGGGAGACAAACTCGGCATCCTGGAGGAACTCGGTGCTTTCGGCCTCATAGACGACAGGCCCGACACCATAGGTCGGGTCGCCGACGCGGGTCTGTGGACAGCGGCCAAGATACAACCGTGGAACCGTGACCTTCTCGCCAAGAGAAGCGACGTGCACGTCTTCACCCACTGGCGGGAAGTCCCGGATCTCCTACCGTCGAACCTGAAACCTGATGCCTGAAACCTGTAACCTTTCCCGTGTCGGATGCGGGAAGAGAAGGAGGAGCGTTGGAAAGCGAGGGTACCGAGAGCAAGCAGAGCATGCGGGAAGACGCACCACGGATCGAGGATTTCTTGGGCCGTGGGAGCCTGGTCACGGTCTCGGCCAGGACCGGAGTCGACCTCGCGGGCTACGTCTGCGATCAGAACGAGAGCGGCCTGCTCCTCGAAGCCAGGGACCCTAGCGGGGACCCTACCGGCTACGAGTTCCTTCCCTGGTCGAGCATCGAGCGGGTGAGCACCGCGTAGAACGTGGACGCGTCGTGACGGGGTGCCGAGCAAGCGCGGATCTTCAACGATCTCCCCGAACGATGCAGATGCCATCTTCGCCTACAACGCTCCTATGATCGAGCGACACCGGACAGAAATCCGCCGCAACGAATAAAGGGTCGCCGGGGAGGATGGGGAGAACGGCGACCCTTGGTATCTGATTGTACCGGCACAGGCGACGATCCCCTACCCTGAAGGTAACTACTACGGCTCACGCAGTGCTGACCATCGGCTAGCTTCACCGGCAGCCCTCGAGTCGGACGGTGCTCGCGAGCCTGTGTTTAGCCTCCTCGTGCTCGTGGTAGGTGCTCGTCAGAAGGCACTGAAAGCGTCGTGAAAGAGAGGGGCGACAAGCCATGTGCTACACACGCAAAGACCAGCACTTCGAGGAAGACTTCCGGACCTTGAGGGCTGACAAGCAGGCCCGCAAGCAGCACGAGAAGAACGTCCGTCCGGCCCGCCGCGAGCCGGAGAAGGACAAGCCGCTGACCGAGAAGATAAAGGAGATGGTCGGCGTCAGGTAGAGTTGACAGGATCTTCCCGTTACCCCGGTGCTACGGAACCGGGGTGCTCTATTCCTGGCCGTTCTCTACTACGTGACCCGGCATTGGTGAACTCTTACCCTACAGTGAATTCCGCCACCTCCAGTATCCGGCTCCGATCAGCCCGGAGGATCGTCTAACCCCCCACGGACTTCTGAACGATGCAGAAGCGGTTACCGTCGGGATCTTCCAACACCACAAAGTCGTCTTCCGGGCGATAGTCTTGCGGGTACCGCGTCGCCCCGATCTCGATCAGCCTTTCCACCTCGCCCTTCTGGTCGTTAGTGTAGAGATCCAGGTGCATCCTGCTCGTTTTTCCAATGCTCTCGAGAGGTTCCGGCACCTGGTCCAGAGACACGTTGGGACCTCTTCCTTCGGGATCCCGAAGGACCACCCAGCCGTCCTCTGCAGGCTCCCTGGGTACATAGCCAAGGGCTCTCTGCCAGAACGTGAGCATCTTGTCGAACTCGTAGCACCGGATAACGATCGAACCGATCTTCATCTTCCCTTCTTCGATCCGTCTTCGTTCCATGGAGAACAACAATACCGCGCGGCCACGAGCTCCCGGCAGGGGTCACGACCCGCCGAGGTAAGCAGTACATAGGCTGGCCCCTCTTCCGGCACGACTTCCGCTACGTCCTCGGGCAAGCTGCTGCCGACCTCGGGACCGTCATCGTCCAGCGAGATCGCCTGGGTGGCCATGGAGAGACGGACGGTCAGCAGCCCGACCTGGCGCACGAGGAGGACGATGACCAATGTAAGGACGCCGAGCCATACGCAGAGCAGGACGAGCGCCGCGATCGCGAGTGCACTCATTGATTGGCCTCCGTGTTCCCTAGCCTGTATGGGTCCCTGTTCCAGCGCAGCAGCTTTGGGATCTGGCCGCCAAGCGCGATGGCACCCACGAACGCCGCAGCAGAGAGTGCCTGAGGCAGATATCTCTGTCCAAGACCAGCATACGGCAGCGGGGCGAGGGCCAGCAGCAACTCCGCTGCTCCCAGTGCGCTACCTAGACGGGGTCTGATCTGGCGGAGAACCCCGAAGTCTTGCATGGCCATAGCGGCCAGGCCCGGTCGACGCAGCTTAGCGACTCCGCTCCGCACGAAGACTATCGCGAGGATCCAGACGGCGATTCCATAAACCGCTGGCGCCGTTATGAGATGTAGGACATCACCCAACAGAGATAGCGCTGACGCGAAGCCTTCATCTTGGGGCCCTCGATCGAAGCTCATACGTACATTGCGTGCTCGGGCCCATCGGACGCTTGGCCCCGAGGCTGCTCATTCCTCGACTCACGTTTCGTATGCTCCCCGTAGCGGGCGAATGGCGCCCGTTTCCCCCAAGGCAACTATCGCCCACCAGGAGATTACATGCAACAGCGAATACCCATGACCGAAAAAGTCTTCAAGGAACGAAAGAGAGATCGCCCTCGAGCGTCGCGAATAAGCATTTGAAACCCTTATTCACGACGAGCCATCAGCCTGTCAGCGGTTGACAAAGAGCTGAGAGCTGACAGCGAATTGCGGAAGGTCAATCCTTCCGCAACTCGCTGTGGCCGGTAACACGCTCAAGGATCTCGAAGAAAAGTTCCACGTCCCTTTCGGTATTGTAGAGGTGGGGCGAGACGCGCACGCTCTCGCCACGCACGCTGACGAAGACATTGTGGGTGGTAAGCTGTGTGGCGAGGTCATCAGGGGCATCAGGGCCTAGCATGAGCCCGATCATGTGGCGCGCCCGCCTCTCTTTCGGGATCGTTCCTATACCATGTTCTTTGGCTTTCTCTTCTATGAGGTCTGTCAACGTACCAATCGTCTCCGAGATGGTCTGCACCTCCCAGTCGATGAGCTGGCGTAGCGCCTCGGCCGCCATGGGGAGCAGGGCGAAGTTGCTCCGCTCTCCCACGTCGTAGCGACGGGCGCCCGGTTGGAAGGCCTCCTGGTAATCCGCCAGCCCCGAGAAGTCCTGGCTTCCGCGGCGGTTGATCCAGTTGTGCTCGATGGGATTCCCCTCCCGATACTCCTCTCCGACGTGCATGAACCCGACACCATATGGACCGAGCAGCCACTTGTACGACGCGGCGATGAGGAAGTCAGGCCGGACCTCCGAGACGTCGAAGGGATGCGCCCCCAGCGACTGTATCCCGTCGACGACCAGCGCCGCCCCCGCTTCTCGGACGCTCTCGCCGACGCGTGCGAGGTCGACGAGAGATCCGTCGGTCCAGTGGCAGTTAGGGACGGCGACAACGGCAGTCTCGGCGTCAATCTCCTCGAGCAGGACGCGGGTCCAGTCGAAGTCTTCGGGCCGGGGTATGGTGATGAGCCTCGCCCCGCACTGCTCCGCCAGAGCGCGCCACGCGTAGACATTGGAGGGAAACTGGTCCTCGAGGATCACGATCTTCTCTGCCTCGCCTACCGATACGTTCGCCGCGGCGACGGAGATCCCGTAGCTGACGGAAGGAACGATCGCGACGCCGTCGGCATCCCCGCCGACGAGTTGCGCGAACAGCGCACGGATCTCTTCCACATCCTCGAAGAAGTCGTCCGGCGTTAGCTCCCAGGGCCGTGACTTGCGCGACACCGCCCTCTCCCCGGCCTCCCGCACCTGGCGTAGCTGCGGCGACATGTACGCGCAGTTCAGATAGACGATGTCCTCGGGTATCTCGAACAAGTCACGCTGGCTTCTGAGGTTCATCCCTGACGTCCTCCCGTCCATTTTCCTTACGCACCCAGAGATCGGAGCATTCTGCCCGTCGAGATCATAGCTCCCCCTAGAACGGCCGGTATGCCGCCCCCAGGATGCACCGAGGCCCCGACCCGCCACAGCCACGGACGTCTACGATCGTTGTACGGGGGCCGGTGCAAGGGTCCGCTCCTCCAGTACGGACGCACGGCCCCGTATAGCGCCCCTCCCGCGCTTCCCCAGGTGCCGAAGTACCCTGGGTCGAGGAGCTCGTACTCCCCGAAATAACTGGTCGCCGGTTCTTGCAGCCCCGCCGCGAGAGAGACGCGTTCGATCTCCCGCCTGACGAACGGATCTTCCAGAGAGTATCTCCTCCCGTTGGCCGGCGCTGTGAGCAATATGGCCAGAGTCGCTCCTTCGTTGGGGTAGATCTCACCGCCGCGATAGTAATTTACAAACGCCATCGTCTCCCGCGGCTCTCGACCGGCCTCGAGACTCTCGTAGAGCGCACCGGGGTCGGAAGGCAACACGACGCTATGCATCCCAATACCGGCCGCCAAGTCTTTTCGCAGCGTGGCGTATACAGCCACTCCGGAGCACGACATCTTCTGCCCTGCACGCTTCTTTTCAGGGTCCAGCAAGGCCTCCAGTCTGCCTGAATCCAGGTCGCTAACCATCCTGTCCGCCGGATACTCTCCCTCCTCCGTCACGACTTTGCCGCGTCCGATCTCGAGCACAGCCTCGCCCGTCTTGATCTCGACCCCCGCCCGTCGGGCGAGGCGGTAGAGGGAGAGCACGATCTCGTAGACGCCGCCTTCCGGCACGAAGACCCCGTCGACCGCCATGATCGCGGGCATGCTCGCGTAGAGCGCGGGCGTTCGCGTCGGCGCCACCCCGGCGTTGAGGGTGTGGATGGCGATCATCTCCCTCAACCCCTCGGGCAGCCATGGGAGGCCGTCGAGATAGGATCGGGTAGTCAGCCTCGCCCCATATATCCTGAGGAGACGTGCGAGCGCAGGCAGAGACCTGCGCTCGACCGGATCGACCGTCAGAAGTCGCGTGACCTCGGGCCCGAGTCCGCCGTGTAGACCGGCGAACCGCTCCCACGCCGCATGCCAGGGGTGGCCTGTCTCCACGGGCAGCGACGTCGTCTCGCCGCGGTAGTAATAGCGTCCCACCTCGGGCAGCCGTTTCAGCTTCAGTCCCGCGACCTCAGCCGCCTCACCGGGCTCCTCCGCGGCGTCCCAGCGTCGCAGGAGCTCCTCCCACACGCTCGGGAAAGTGAGGAGCGAGGGTCCTGTATCCATGCGCCGGCCGTCCAGTTCGATGCGCCGGCTCTTCCCGCCGAGCCAGGGGTTGGCCTCCAGCAGCGTCACCTCATGCCCGGCGCGCCCGATCAGGGCTGCCGTCGCCAGGCCCCCGATGCCACCGCCGACTACTATCACACGGCTCACGGATAGACCCCCAAAGACAGCGCCGCGACGAGCTGCACGCCGGCGACTGTCCCCGCGACGTAGGGGAAGGCGATGGAGTACTTGTAGAGCCGGTGTCCAGTCTCCGGCCTCGGGTTCTGGCGCAGGACATATAACAGCGTACCCGCTATCGCGGCGTTCAGTAGCGCGACGGGCAAGTTCACGAGGGCAAAGCACACCGTGGCGAGCGCCCAGAGAGTCCCGCTCCAGAGGACGACGCCGCCCGGGCCGAGCCTGACGGCGGTAGTCGTGATGCCAACCTTGCGGTCCTCATCCACGTCCTGCACGGCGTCGAAGGTGTGCTTGGCCGCGCTCCACACCATGAGTCCGAGCGCGGCAGGCCAGACCGGGCCTGCGCCGAGGGCGAGCGGCACGAAGACGAGCGGGAAGGCGTAGGCCGCGTTGCTCAGAGAGTCGAGGTAGGAGCGGGCCTTGAAGCGTGCGGGTGGGACCGAGTAGCCGAGGAAGAGCAGCGCGTAGAGCAGCATCCAGGCCGTGGCGGAAGCAGGCACGAACAGGAGAGAGTAGATCAGGAACGGCGCATTGGTAAGGATGACGCCGAGCATGACGGGGCGGACCTCGGAGGGATCTATCCTGGCCCCTTCCACGGTGCCTTTACGCGGGTTTTTGGCGTCGGTCTCCTGGTCGAAGACGTCGTTGACGCCGTAAATGAGGAGATTGAAAGGTAGTGTAAGCCACAGCAGAAGAGGTAGTGCTGCCCACGCGAAGAGATCCCCGGTGAGCCACATCCCGACCGTGGCCGGTCCCAAAGTGTTGATCCAGAGCACAGGCCGCGAGATGTAGAGCAGACGCAGGATCACAGACCTAATATATACCAGCATATACCAGCACCACCCCCGCAGACCCTTTAACATTACCCGGGTGATCACCCAGCTCCGCCGCGCCACGCCACGACCACTGATCCTCGCCTGCGTCCTCTCCCTCGTGGCCGCCTACTTCGCCATCCACTACCCAGACATAGAGGGAGCTAGCGTAGGCTCATACCTCTCGACCTTCCTGATAGCCCTGCCCTCGGCCGTCGCGCTGTTCCTCTACCTCGGACCCCGTCGGGCCACGCTCTCCCTGATCACCCTCTCCATCCTGGCCTACGCTATAGAGGCCCTCGGTGTCGCGACAGGCTTTCCCTACGGCGCTTTCTACTACGGCGACGCCCTGGGGCCCAGGCTCACCGGGCTCGTACCTTACCTCTTGCCCCTCTCCTACGCGCCACTCGTCGTCGGGGCCATAACAGCCGCGTGGGGAATCCGCCTACGTCTCCTCCACATCCTCTTCGCCACCCTGCTCCTCGCCTGGATGGATGCCGTCATCGACCCGGGGGCAGTCTCCCTCGGCTACTGGACGTGGCCCCAAGGCGGCCTCTATTACGGCGTGCCACTCACTAATTACGCCGGCTGGCTGCTCTCCGGAGTCCTCGCCACAACCCTGCTCCTCGCCACAGGAAGGTGGTCCGAAACACCCAGGCCCACCCTGCTCGACAGCGCGGCCATCGCCACCTCCTTCTGGACGGGAGTGGCCGTCCTCTCCGGCATGGCGGCTCCGGCTCTGCTCGGAGCCCTACTCTTCGCGTACCTTCTCGGACGCCGATCGCATCTTCGCGCGGCGAAATAGCACCAATGCGCACAACCTTTTCTGTGCGGAGGGTCAGGGGACACCACATATGGCAGTTCTGTAACTTTTGTTTGCTTTTATTAAGTTCAGGCCTTCCATTTGTGAATCTATTGTGTTTATATGATGCTCGTAGGAGAAACGCGCGCGGGAGGTCGGGGATGATCCGTGAGGAGGCCACTGGGAAGGTGGGGATTCGTCGCGAGGATCCGGCCTACAGGAGCGGCTGGGAGGATGGACGCTTCGGGAAGACCCAGACCTTCGCGCTCAACAACAGTCTGGCTGCCTGGACCGAGTACCCGGACAGGCTCTCCTACTACCGTGGCCACCGCGACGGCCGGCGCATAAGGGAGATGCTGCGGAGCGACGACCGGGCTGTCTGATCCGCAACGCCCTTACAGGCTGAACGAGCCTACCAGTGGCTCAGGCCGATCTGTTGCGAAGATTCCGCAACTTCTTCAGGAAAGCTGCGTACCTGTAGGCGGGGCCGACGGCTCCCCCTCCAAGTTCACCGTCGGCCCTCTTGCTATGTTAGCGAAAGTCGCTGGCTAGTTCCATTTCTCCTCCGACCTTCCATCCTGCGATAGTGGGTCTGACCGCATCCGTGGTATGGCAAGAACGCTTTGCGGCATCCCCAGGAGCGGTTCTAGCATGCGCCAGATATGGGTCTCCCCGTGTCCTGAGTGATCATGAACGTGCCCTCGCCGCCGGGGGCCTCCATGCAGTAAGTGCTGTCGTCTGCGCCTACTACCCTCACCACTTGCTCTCCCTGCCTGAACCCGTAGGGTTCGAGCTCTGTTGCGGTCCCGGCGTACGCGTTCTGCTGGGCGTAGTACAGTTGTTGCGACGTGGCCGCGGTCCGCAGTTGGGCCATGGCGGCGGCGTCCTTCGCCTTGTCCTGCTGGCCGATGTAAGTGGGTATCGCGATGGCGCTGAGTATCCCGATAATCACGAGGACCGCGAGCAACTCTATAAGCGTGAAGCCGCCTTCATCCGCCTCGACCAGCTCTTCCATCCGCCATGAAAACCAGGGAAACACCCTCTCTCCCGCTCTTTCTGCAAGCCTCTGTAGCCTCCGGGTCTGCGCCCGCTCTACCTGCTTCTTCGGCAAAAGGCACAGCGATCTTTAGCCAGCGTTCTCGGTCGAAGCCAGAGGCCGGTCTTGGTGCGGTGAAATCAGTACCTCGCCCTGCGTCAGAACGGTCTGACCGCAACGGTGTTCCGAGCTTGTTGCAGGAGAATCCGAGCAGCGGAAGCCGAAGGCTGGAGCGTGCTGACTACCCTCCGTACTCCATAGGAGTGTCGAGATCGGTGAGGATATCGGCGGGCCGCCCGAGGTTTGCGGCGGCGACCTCCCCGAGATAGACGGTATGGTCCCCGGCCTCCAACTTACCGACAACCCGGCACTCCAGGTTGGCGAACGCCTCGTCGAAGAGCGGGGCCCCCGTCTCTCCCGTAGAGTACGGCGATCCGGCGAGGGTGCCGTTCTCCGGTTGGAGAGGCTGGGTGAACTTGAGGGCCAAATCTTCCTGCTCGGTGTCGAGAAAGTTCAGCGAGAAGACACCGCCCTCTTCGATCAGGTCGTGCGTGTGCTGGTCCTTGCGGACGGCGACGACGACCTGCTGCGGCTCGAATGAGACCTGCGAGACCCAGCAGGTGGTGAAACCGTTGGCCTCGCCGTCCGAGCCCACGACGCCGGAGATGTAGAAGCCGTAGGGGATGGTCTTGAGGATCTCACTGCGTGTCTGTTCTTCCATGCTCTCGTGCCTCTCTTTGTAAGCCTTCGTCGGGCATTCTACAGACGTTTGGGCGAACGATATCGGCATGTCAGCATGTCAGCTATTTGTTGTCGGTTGTAGTCGAATGTGCGATTCGCAGTAAGCTATACCTCTGCCAATCGATCTACAGGTATGAAGGTGTACTTCTGCGCCATCATGAGCGTGGACGGGAGGGTATCGCTCGCATGCGCTGTAGGGTACAATGCGCTACAGGATGGGAAGTAAAGCGTCGAAGCTCATAATGGTGGGGCTGGTGCTTGTTGCCGGTTTCGTCTTGCGTGCTACTTACGAGCAGCTCGTCTACCCGAACAAGTCGGCCGTAGCGCAAGCCGACCAATATGACTGTGCCAGCTTCGGCTCCCAAGAATCTGCGCAAGCCACGCTTGATAGCGACCCCAGCGACCCCAACAATCTGGATTCCGACGGCAACGGAATAGCCTGTGATAACTACCCCTACGGCACGAGCGGCAGCATAGCAGCCAGCAGCGTATCGCCCAGCAGTGCGTCGTCCAGTACCGCGGCATCCAGCAGCGCATCGCCAGGCAAGCCTTCGAAGAGTAGGGTATCGGTCAAGGCATCTGCCCCGCCCAGGCCGCAGAAGACCCACGAACTCTTCAAATCCGGCGGCCCCACCAACGGACCAGTACCCTTGATGGCGGATGGCGGGTGTCCGGCAGAGTTTCCGGTGAAGCACAACGGCCTCTGCCACGAATAGCTGGTCAGCCCGCTCCGGCCTTAAGGCCTTCGCTTCTCAGCCCGCCGCCTCCCCTTGGTCGTCGGCTCTCAGCTTTCAGCCAACTCGTCCCGGAGCCTCGCCATGCGCGGAGGACCCGGACGCCTCAGCAGCGGTGCCTCATGCGTAGCCAGGCAAAGCCAGAACGGGAGAAGCTGATGGCTGAGAGCGGAAGCCGAAGGCTGGAGCGGGCTGACCAGCTCCTCTACAGGCGTCCGGATCTGATAATGCCGATGAGCAGCAGGAGTCCCAGGATCGCGGCGAAGACGAAGCCGATAAGGCCGAAGACGCTCACGCCGAAAAACTTGAGGCCGCCCTCGGTGAAGATCCCCAGCATCGAGGAACCTATGATTAGCGCGGCTATGAGTAGGGCGAAGACCAGGCGGTTGGCGAGGATGTCCACCTTGGAAATGAGCTCGTCTAGCCCGGCGTGCCTGAAACGGACCTCGACCTCGCCGTCTTTGAGCTCCTCCAGGAGGGCGTGTACCTGACGTGGGTAATCCGCGAGGGCGTCGGGCTGGACGACCCTGCGCGCCAGGCGGGATGCGACGTAGGCAGGGTTCCTGTAGCGGGAGATGAGGGCCTCAGCCGCCTCGGCCGCCGTTGCTATCCTGGTCTGTCCTTCTCCCCCGAGCTTCTCGGCCTCAACCAGGAAGTCGGCCAACTGGGCGACTTCGACGTGCAGCCGCGCGCCTCCTCTACGGATGGCCTCGAGACCCCTGTCTCTTACCTCCTCCAGGGAGTGTTCGCGCCACAGAGGACCGCCCAACACGCCCAGGGCCTCGCGCAACTCACGCCGGAGATCCGAGTCGTCATGGGGGACAAAGCTCCCTGCCAGCGGGAGCGCCCGGACCACACCGTCCACGTCTCCCCGCCGCACCGCGGCCAGGATCTCGGCCACCCCCCGCAGCCTCTCCGAGTCCAGGCCGAATGTCTCTGTCGGATCGGCGAGCCAGAGTCCTCCTGCTGGGAAGTCGAGGACGAAACGCTCCTCCGCCGGGTCAGCGAGGAAGACTCCTTCCGTCAGCGCGAGCCGCACTAGCGTCTCCGAGACCTTCAGATAGTGCTCTTCTTCCAGGGGCGCGGAGTCCGCAGGCGTCTCGAACGTTATGCAACGGCCCGTAGAGTAGTCCCTGTAGACGTCGGGAACGAGGAGCCGGAAATCCTCTAGCTCACCCAGGCGACGGGAGATCTGGGCCGCAAAGAACATGTCGCGGCGGTGGGTGGCGTGCGCGATGAACTCGGCCACGATCTCGGAGGGGTCCAGGGGCAACTGGTCGCCGAGCCTCCGGCGCGTCAGGTCGGCAACGGGCCGCATCGCCAGGAGGTCCCTGCGTACCCCCGTGCGAATGACGACCACGAGCGCAGGACGTCTTCCCGGCAACACGGCCCGGTGTGATTGGGTAAACGGACCAATGCGGACGGGGATCTCCTCGAACTCGATGAACAATCGTTCCAGCGTGTTGCCGAGCTCCCTCTCGATGTAAGCCCGCGCCTCCGCGAAGCCGATCGGCTTCGCCAGGACCCTGGCACGTCCCAACTCGGCGGCGATGTCGGGGGGGATGAGGTCGCGGCGGAAAGAGATGAAGCGGCCCAGCTCCGCGAACGTCGGTCCCAACTCTTCGAGGGAGAGGCGCAGCCTCGTGCCCACCCTACCCGGCTCTTCCCTGCGCCGTCCAGGCAACAAACGACTCCTGAACACGAAACCGAAGCCGTAGCGCGCCCCGACACGGGCGATCCTGCCCACCCTGCGGGCCGGGCTCTCAGGCATATCCCGCGAGACCCTCTCCATAAGTAGAGCTTATCAGCTAGTCAGCACGCTACGCCTTGCGGGCTCCGCTCGTCAGCCCGGCGCCAGGCTTCGCCAGGCGCCTTCTCAGCACGCTTCGGGCTTGGTAAGGCCCTCGCTTGTCAGCTTCTTCCGTTTCGGCTCCTCCCTGCCGCGCACGAGGAATCACTGACAGCGGCGGTCAGGTCTGGCGCTGGCGGGAAGGCTATGGGATGACTTGCTGAGGTGCTGACAAGCGTCAGGGCGCGTGCTGACTAGCTGACTAGCTGATAACCTGAGACCTAGCGACGAAGGAGCGAGCATGCAGTACGTACACACCTGCTATAGGGTCCTGGATCTTGACCGGAGCATAGATTTCTACCAGAACAAGCTCGGCCTGGAGCTCGCCCGCAAGACACCCATCGGCGACGACGCGACCAACGCTTTCTTCGCCGTGCCTGGCGACCCCGAGCCTCGACTCGAGCTCACCCTCAACCACGATCAGGAGGAACCCTACGAGCTCGGGACCGGCTACAGCCATGTCGCCTTCGCCGTCGAAGACCTCGACGCCCTGGCGGACAGGCTCGAAGAAGCCGGCGGCGTGGATTTCGAGAGCAAGCCCCACGCCATGGGCAGCGGGTCCAGGATCTTCTTCGTCAAAGACCCCGACGGCTACCGCATAGAGTTCATCGAGCGCCAGTGACCAGCACTTCGGGCTACCGACAAGCTCCGTGCCAACGATGAGCCGCCAGCAAGCATAGCAAGAGCTGACCTGCTGAAATGCTGAAGTGCTGACCAGCGCGGATTTTGGAAGGGTCACCCTTCCAAAATCCGCTACTAAAGTACGCTCGTCGCAGCGCCGACAAAAGGGTCGTGCGCGCTATTCGGTCGAACATTGCCAGCGTTGGTGAGAATGAACGTGGCTACACCCTGCCCGAGATCCTGACGGCCGTATCCATCATGAGCATCATTCTCGCCATCGGGATCATCGTCTTGCTCGCCCTGCTGGAGCGCTGGCGGGTCGAGGCCGCCGCCGACCAGTTCGCCGCTGACCTGCGGCTCGCCCACACCAGGGCCACCGAGCAGCTGACGGACTGGCGGGTGGTGTTCATGCCCGACGGCACCCCCCTAAGCCGTTGCTCATCTGTGGACTATTGCATAGTCAAGCTTGACGCCCCTTACGGTGCCGGTGACCCGACCCCCACGCTGGACGACAAGACCCCGCCGGTGCGGCGCGAGTTGCCGGAACGGACGAAGATCAAGGATGTCACCTTCGACCCTGATTGCTCGCACGGGGACCGTAATGCAGTCGTTCCGCCGAGCTACTGCGGCTCCGACGCTGCACAGAAGGGTGCCACGCGCACCCTCGAGTTCAACTCCAATGGTACGGTGAGAACCCTGAGACCAGGCCAGAGCGGTACCGTGGTGATCAGCTCCGAAGACGGTAGCCCGACCTGCCCGGTCGTCTTCAACGCTCCGACCTCGAGGATCAGGATCGGTGAGATCTCCTATCAATAGCACCGCGCAAGAGTCCGGCTACTCGCTCGTAGAAGTCATGGTGGCGATGGTAGTCCTCACCCTCGCCGTTGTACCCATGGTCGGCATGTTCGAAGGGGCGATCAGCGCCGCGAACGCGAGCGGCAACTACGACGAGGCGCGGATGTGCGCCGTGCAGAAGCTGGAACAGGCGAAAAGCCTTCCTTACGAGGCCGTCGAGGGAGGCTTACCGGGCGTCTGCAGACCTTCTGGTCTCGCTTACACGATAGCCGCGCAGTCCATCGGCACCGACCTCGGCGACGGTTCAGGCGAGGAGGGACTGTCCATGATCATCGTGACGGTCAGCTGGAACGGAGGTAACTCCTACAGCGTATCGGGGGTCGTGTCCAGATGGTAAACCGAGCAGGGAGGCACATGTGCAAGGAGGAGAGGGGTTTCACGCTCGTGGAGGTACTCGTCTCCGCGATGATGATGTTTGGTGTGCTCTTCGCCCTATATGCGATCTTCGACGTGAGTGTCAGGGCCTTCGGTTACGGCAGCGACAGGCTGGAGGCCGTAGGGAATGCCAGACTTGCCATCGGCAGGATGGAACGTGAGATCAGAGCCGCCTATCCGTACGACCTGACCTCAGACCCACCCAGAAGATACCTGTTCCTGGACCCAGCGGATCCCGCAAAGCCGGCGGTGCCCACCGCAACCCGCATCGCCTTCGGCAACGAGACGGGGGGAGACCGCAAAATCGGCGCCACCGAAATCATTGGCTACTACCTGAGCGGCCACGATCTGAAGCGGTCCAAGGGCGGCAGCGTCCAGACGCTCGTGGATTCCGTCCCCACAGACGGATTGCGGTTCACTCCGTGCAGAAGTCCGGACGATTGTCCCCCAGCCCTGCCTATCACGGACGAGGCGGAGATCCGGCTCTTGCGGATAGAGCTGGCCGTCGAGGTCAGGCGCCGGGGTCAAGACTCCACCAGGCAGACGCTCGTGACCGACGTCTACCTCAGGAACCGGGGCGGGGAGCGGTGACCCGGCGCCTCCTGCGCGAGGAGTGGGGAATGGCCCTCGGGCTGGCGATCATCGTCGTGGTCATCGTCGGCGTCATGGGAGCCGGCCTCCTTACCTTCGTCAGCACGGACCTGCAGTCCGTCGTGCAAGTCAACAGGGGAGAGCAGGCCTTCGAGCTGGCCGAAGCAGGGATCGAGGTCGCCAAAGCTCACCTCGCAATGGACCCTGGTCCGGCCGACTGGTCCTCGGGGGACCTCCATGTGTCCGGCGTGGATGAGAACTCCGTCACCGTTACCGTCGAGCACAACAACGAGAGTGGGTACTTCAAGGCGGTCTCCCTGGGCCAGTACCGCGAGACGAGGCGCAAGATCGAGGCCACCTTCTCCATAGAAGAAGGCACACCAAAGCTCCTGAGCTGGCGGGAACTCTACGAGTAACACAGAATGCGCACGATCAAGTCCCCGCAATGTGAGAGCTCCTCAAGCGAGCGCAACCCCTGCACCTTCGCTCCCAGCACACCCGTCATCCCCGCCTACCCTTTACGTCATTCCCGCTGAGCTCGTCCCCACGCAAGCGGGGAGCGGGAAGCCACGACGCGCCAGGAGCCACGCACCTCACACAACGGACAATCTATCAGCTTCCATCTAAAGCCAGGAAGAAAAATCGTCAATCATAGTTGACAAATATTACAGCGTCAACTATGATTGACGCATGAATGAGAAGACGAGGACACGAGTTGGTGGGCCGGAGGACCCTCGGAAGGGACTGGAAGCGGTCGTCGCGCTGAGGCGTACGTTGGAGGCCCTGGAGGCGGCGCAGGTGGAGAATGCCTTTATGGCAGGATGGTCCTGGGCGAGGATCGCCGAGGTTCTGGGGGTCAGCAAGCAGGCAGTGCACAAGAAGCACGCCGGTAGGATCAGGGCCAAATACCCTGGACGACCGCCGGGGAGGAAAGGTAGGGAACGATGATGTTCACCCGCTTCACCGACAGATCCCGCAAGAGCGTGGAGGCTGCTCTTGAAGAAGCCAGGATGCTGGGGCACGACTCGCTCGGCGATGAGGACCTTCTGCTTGGCATCCTGCGCGTTGATGAGGGATTAGCCGCCGAAGCACTCGCTTCGCTGGGGGTGACGCTCGAAGATGCGAGGGAGGAGTCGGAGGAGATGCTCTCTGAGGCGCTATCTTCGATCGGGATCTCCCTCGAAGAGGTGCGCAGGGAGGCGGGTGATGCTTTCGAGATGCGCATCCCTGAGGGTCGGCGCATCCCGTTCTCTCCCCGGGCCAAGAAGGCACTGGTCGAAGCGCGTAGAAGGATGCGGAGGATGGGAGACAACCACTTCGGTACCGAGCACGTTTTGCTCGGGATACTGCACACCGAGGATGGTGCGGCCGTCAGCATGCTGGCCCGCATGGGCATCGCACCCGAGACGCTGGAGGAGCGACTCTTCGAATTGCGAGGCCGGGCGGCCAGCTAAGACTGCCCGCTGCGGCACTCGCGGTCGACCGGACAGGACTCACGCAGAGCTGAAGTGCTTACTGGCTTGCGTGCCGACATGGGCGACCTTGGGTCGCCCATGTCGCTAGAATACGAATATGGAGGAGAGAGAAGAACGCGGGGGAGCCGTCAGGGTCGGGATGATCTGGGGCGGCATCGGCGGGGTGGTGGGCTTTCTGGTGTCGTTACCCGGTTCACTGGTCGGGATCGTGGTCGCCGGGTTTTTCGGCTTCTCCTGTGGGAGACGGGCGGCCGTAGCGGGAAGACGGGCAGGGTCGCTCTCCGGGCTGATCGGCGGCGCCGTCGCCGCACCCGGGTACATGCTCGGGTCTGCGATCGGGGCGCTCCTGGCGGCCCGCCTGATCGGGGCCGCCGAGATCGCCACGACCCTCTCGGATATGCTCGGTACGCGGGTCTCCGCCGATGAAGCCTGGATCTACTTTCTTTTCAGCCTCGTTCTCTCTGCCATCCTCGAGGCCGTTATCCTGGTCTCGGTCTCATCGGCCGCCGGAGCCTGGGCGAGCAGAGAGTAAAGGGCCTCCTCGGCGAACCCCCGCTTACTGCCTTCTGGCCGCTTCCGCCGCGTGCTCCCCGAAAACGAACTCCCCGTTGTCGGGGCGCGTGACGCCGGCCCTCTCGAGGCGACGATCCCTCTGGTATTTCCTGATAGCGGCTTTCAGGGTTCCGAGACCGAGCGTCGCACACTTGGGTCGGGAGGCGACGACCTGGCGTCCCAGCTGATCGATCATCTCGTGGTAGTCCAATTCCAGTATCTGATCCATCGTCAGACCGCTCTTGAGAACGTCCTCGAGGAGCATGCTGCTGGCCGCCATGCTGATGGTGCAGCCTTCGCCCTCGTACGTGGCACTCTCTATGTGCTCCTGGTCGTCGGCCACCTTGAGATACACCGTGACTACGTCTCCGCAGCCGGGATTGCCGCCAGGTAGGGCCACGTCTGCGTCATCGAGAACACCCTGATGCCGCGGCTTCTCGTAGTGATCCAGAAGCATCTGTATCTGTAATTGCCTGTCCAACGTGCAACCTTCCAGTTATCGTCCCAGGGACCTTCCAGAAAGGATTCTATCGCAAGCTCGTCCACCGTCACATAGATTTGCTACAGTTTGATACACTCACTTCATGAGAGTAGGTATAGTCGGGCTGCCGAACGTCGGCAAGTCCACGGTATTCAACAGCCTGACGCGGGCCGGGGCGGAGGCCCGGAATTACCCTTTCACCACCATCGACCCCAACCTCGGCGTCGCCGCGGTACCCGACGAACGCCTGGACGCTGTAGCCGGGGTGATGGGCAGCAAGCGCGTCGTCCCCGCGACGGTCGACTTCGTAGACATCGCCGGGCTCGTGCGGGGTGCGAGCGCAGGAGAGGGGCTGGGCAACCAGTTCCTCAGCCATATCAGAGAGTGCGACGCCATAGCGCACGTCGTCCGCTGCTTCGAGGACGAGAACGTCGTGCACGTGCACGCCGGTGTAGATCCCGAGGGAGACATAGAGACGATCGACACCGAGCTGTTGCTGGCAGACCTCGCGAGCGTCGAGCGGCGGCTGGAGAGGGTCGGGCGGGCCGCCAAGGGCGGTGACCCCAAACTCGAGGCCGAGGTGGCCGAGCTGGAGAGGTTGAGGGACCACCTCTCTGACGGCAGTCCGGCGCGGGTATATTCGGCTACGGAGACGCTGGCCGAGACCATGAGCTCCCTCATAACCGCCAAGCCGACCCTCTACGTGGCGAACGTGGACGAGGAGTCTGTAGTCTATGGCAACCCTTACAGCTCGCAGGTCGAGAAGCACAGCAGCAGCGAGGGTGCGGAAGCGGTACGGATCTGTGCGAAGCTCGAGGCCGAGGTCGCTGAGCTCCCCGAAGACGAGGCCACAGAGTACCTGGCTATGCTTGGGATAGAGACGACGGGCTTCGAGGAGTTCGTACGGGCGGCTTACCGGCTGCTCGGGCTCGTCACGTTCTTTACCGCGGCGGAGAAGGAGGGCAGAGCCTGGACCATACGCGAGGGCTCGACGGTGCGCCAGGCCGCAGGACGCATCCACACCGACATGGAGCGCGGCTTTATCGCGGCCGAGGTCGGAGACTGGCAGGATATAGTCGCCGCCGGTTCCTGGGCCAGGGCCAAAGAGGAGGCGAAGGTCCGTCTCGAAGGCCGCGACTACGTCGTAAGAGACGGCGACACCGTGCTCGTCCGCTTTAACGTGTAGGGACGTAGCCGGTGCAGCCTTTCGTCACGCCGAAGAAACCCCTCGATGAGTCACGCCTCGCGCTCGTCACCACAGGGGGCGTCCACCTACCCGGCCACCCGCGCTTCGACATCGACGACCCCGCCGGGGATTGCTCCTACCGGGAGATCCCTACAAGTGCTCGCGACCTTACTTGGACCCACGCCTACTACAGGCCGGACGAGGGCAGCGACTTGGACGCCGTCTTCCCTCTCGAGACCCTCCGCAGACTGGTCAGAGACGGCATGGTGGGTGAGCTGTCACGACGCCACTTCTCCTTTATGGGAGCCATCCACGACCCAACCCCGCTAACAGAGAAGACGGCCCCCGAGGTCGCCGGCAAACTGGTCGAAGATCAGGTGGACGCCGTCCTGCTCACCCCCTCGTGACCCTTATGCCACCGGTCCGTCGGACTGGTCTGCAACGCCATAGAAGAACGGGGCATCCCCACTGTTACCCTGGCCATGGAGCACGACGTTATGGCGCCACGGGTCGCCCTCGTGTCTTTTCCATACAACCTGCCGATGGGCGAACCAGGTGACCACGAGGGGCACAGAAAGGTAGCGCTAGCCGCGCTTGCCCTGCTCCACGACATGGAGCAGCCCGGGGAGGTGGAGTTATAGGTATCAGGATACAGGCATCAGGAAGGGGCGGCGTTGGCGCTGGTGCCACACGGCAACGTCGCCTAGTGCCGCATGACACCTGAAACCAGATGCCTATGCCTGAGATATAATCGACTCAAGTAAAGACCTATCGCGAAGGTGAGACCGTGGCCCTGTTAGTGGTGTTGTTCATAGCGTTTTTCGTGGTGATGTTCCTGTTCCTGCTGCCGATACTATTCTCGCTGCAGGCTGTGGGGAACCTTTTTGTCTATCCGCGGCAGCTACGGGCGGTCTTCGGGAACAGGATTCTGCGCCGCAACCACGCCCTCGAGCATGCGACCATAGTGGTGATGATGGAGCGGGAGCCAGGCCGTAAGCTGAACGGGTTCTCCACCGACGACGGGTTCTTCGTGCAGGGCGTGCGCTCCATAGCCGAGGTCGAGAGCGCCGCCAGGGAGGCCCTGCGCAGGCTGCAGAACGGGGAGAAGAGACTCGCCATCCACCGTAATTGCGGTACGACCCTCGTGGCCGCAAACCTGCTCGCCGCGGTCTTCTTCCTGGTCGCCCTCGGGTTGGGTTTTCTCTACCTCGGCGGGGGTTATCTCTACCTCCTGATCCTGGGTAGCGTCGTCCTCGCCTTCGCCTTGCGGGTCCCTTTGAGCCTCATCTTGCAGAAGTTCGTCACCACTGACGCTGATCTGACGAACGCGGAAGTCGGTTGGGTCGAGCCAGCCCAACTCGGCGACCTCAAGAACGGTATCTTCGGGCTCCTGCTCGCCGCATCCACCGTGCAGGTACGCGTCTTCCACACCGACCCTGACGCGGTCGAGATCTTCCGCGACGACGGCGCCATAGTTCGTTAGTAGGCATCAGGAACAGCACCAGATAGTCTGTTGCTAATTACACCTGCTCTGCCGGGTCACGGCCCACCCCTGTAGCCTGACACCAGATGCCTGAAGCTGCGGTTTGCTGCGCAAAGCGCTCTACTCGTCCAACAACGCCGGGTCGAGGATCCAACCCTCGTCAGGATCGCACTCCGGCGGTACGCCATATGCTTCGTCCCTCTTTTCGTAGGCCCACGCCGCCTGAACCGCGCACAGGAGCGAGTCGAGGGCGTCGGCCGAGGGGTCCTGTACGAACTCTTCTCTCCAGCAGGCATCCATCTCCACAGCGACTCCGTAGACCTGCTTCAGTACGCCTGATTCCAGACCGCGCAGGAGCGTCTCCCTGGCGGATCTCCTCTCTGGTGTGTCGGGAATGCCGTCTCTCTTGTACGCCGCGCGGCCCAGGAAGCAGCGGGCTACGACGGCAGGGTATGCCTCGACCGCCACGCGCTCGTCCCCATTCCGCCTGCACGGCTCGATGCAGACCCCTGAGGCGAGCAGGCGCGGCGCGCCCTGGTAGAACATCTTCCCCACGGGGACCCGGAAAAGCATCATCGCGCTGCTGGACCCGCTCCTGCGGTCGGCGAGCCGGTAGCGCCACTTGCTACCTGCAGGCCTCATGGCCATGTCGGCCCGGATCTTGTCCTCGAACTCCTCCTTCGGGAGAGTGCCGACCTCGCCAACGTAGCCTTCCCAGCTCTCCGGCCACCCGAGGGCGGCTACCAGGGATCGCGGTTGACCAAACGGGAAGTCCATCCCGCAGACCCAGGGGCCCTGTCGCTGCAGGAACTCTTCGAAGCCGTCGAAGTCGGTCAGCGTCTCTGAATCCTCGACGCGCAAGATATCTCCTTCCAGGGTGCAGCCGAGGACGATGAGGGGTTTTCGGTGGGAAGGGGCGCTGGTGAAGTCCAGGCCGTAGATCCTCACGCTGGCTCGTTCAAGGCGGCCTCACCGTCCCTCGCCGGTTTGCTCGTCTTCCCTGTTCAGCCGGTGGACGTCCGGCTTGCGGTCGACTTCGGGGATCTTCTCGCCCTCGCTCTTGCCGCCCGGGATGTGCCATTCGATCACCTGGTTGATCTCTGCTCCTACCAGCATGATGAGCGCCGAGTAGTAGACGTAGAGCATCAGGATGATCACACCGGCTAGCGACCCGTAGGTCTCATTGTAGGAGCCGGCAATGCTCGTGTACAGGGAGAAAAGCAGCGAGAAGATGAGCCAGAACACGAAGGCGAGAAGGGAGCCCGGGCTGATCCAACGAAACCTCTGTTCGACGGCGGGGGCGAAGTAGTAGATCAGGGCGAAGGCGAAGAGGACCACGCAGGCCACGATGGGCCACTGCACGACGCTCCAGATCGTCGCGAAGACAGACCCCAGACCGACGAGGTCGGCGACAGTAACGCCGATGGACTCCCCGAAGACGACGAGCACGAGCGCGCCGACCAGGAGAACGATCACTGCGAGCGACATGAAGATCGAGAGCCCGTACACTTTCCAGAATGGCCTGTCCTCCTCGACCTCGTACATGACGTTCATAGCCTCCATGACCGAGCGGAACGCACCCGACACCCCCCAGAGGGCGAGCAAGATAGAGATGATCGCCCCGAAGGTGAAGGCGCTCTCGGCTTGGCTCTGTGTAATGCTGAGTAACTGACCCTCGGTAAACTTCGTCGCCGACTGCGGCGCCACGCCGGAGAGCTTGTCGACCATAGTGTTGACGAGGTCGGTCGCGCTGAAGAGACCGAGGAGCGAGAGCAAGAAGGTGAAGAACGGGAAGACCGCGAAGAGGCCCTTGTAAGTGAGGTTGCCGGCGAAAGCCATGACGTGGTCTTCGCTCATCTCCTTGTACATCAGCTTGATGAAGTCGACGAGCCCCAGGTTCTCCGCAACGGGGACCTCCACCTCGTTGCCTTTGCTCTCGGCTTTCTTGATCAGCTGCATACCCGGTATCTTCATGCGTCGTCCTCCTGTACGCATGCGCCATAAACTAAGTCGTAGCTCAGTTTACCCACGAAAGGTCACCCATCTAACAGCGATGTTCACAAGAATTGAACCCGCGTTACCAAAGTGCTGACTTGCTGACCAGCGCGGCATTCGGAAGGCTCAAGCCTTCGGAATGCCGCTATAACAGGCGGTGCCAGGTAGGAGGAGCAGGTAAGTGTAAGGTCGGTCTTGGCGAAATGTGCCTTCTCATGGAAGAGAATGTTGCAAATATCACTCATTTGAGTGATGCGCGCCTCGTTACAGGAGGCTAAGCTGCTTCTGTAACGTGACAGGAGCGGGGTATCCGCTCTGTTGAAGGAGGCGATGGCCATGCAGGCTGTGCAGAGAGGGGGGGCCAAGATGCGCGCGGTGCTGTGCGCTTCCCTGTGCAACTGCCGCCACACCCTGAGGGCCGATGGCGACGAGAGGCTCGTGGAGACGGCCCTAGAGCATCTGAGGCGCAATCATCCTGCTGCGCCTCTGAGAGAAGAGTGGGTCAGAAGGATCGTCTATAGACGCGCGTACGACATCGAGTACGCCACGGTGTAGGCAGGGGGCTTCAGGCAAGAAGTGGAGTTCGGTGCCGAGCTCTAGCAAGCCAGCGGGACGATGTTTCATCGTGAGGAGCCTCAACATATGTAGCGTTAGCCCTCACGGGCAGTGAGCTTTGGGAGATCCCCTGCTTGCGGATCAGCCCGGTGCGCCGGTGCTCCAGCACGGGCGCAACCTGTACAATTTGCCTCTCTGGTGGTCGTAGCTAGGACAATGCGAGCATCGGTCATAGTACAGGGTCGTTCGGCGAGCAAGCCCCTTATTCACCGGAGTGCGTGGAAGGGGTTCCTTAGAACTTCGCCTTACCCGCGTTCCACGACGCTTCGCTACGCGCTAGCAACGTCAAGCAACAGCAACAATACGACCTATGCAGGATGTGGCCGTTTTTGGTAAGGATGTACGCTGCTCTTGTTACTAGTGAGGGACGGGGTTTACCTTCACGCCGTCCCGAGAGGAAGGAGAAGAGCATGAGCGAACAAGACGGCGACAGGCTGAGCTTAGAGGGACGGGCCCAGAGGCTGGAGGCGCTGGGACGCGAGAACGAGCAGATGCGCTCTGAGAATGCCGAGCTGCGAGGCGAGGTTAGCGCACTGAGAGGCTCAGGAACGCGCCGGGGTGAGGTCCCTGCGCCGAGAGATTCGGACAGGAGGCGGGAAAAGGAGTTCGAAGGGCGGGTGAGCAGGCGGGCGTTCCTTAGCAAGGCAGGGGCGGCTGCTGTGGGCGCCGTGGCGGCGGGGACGCTGCTCAATCAGCGCGAAGCCGAAGCGGCACAGCCGGCTGACCTGGAACGCTTTTACGCGGGTATCAAAAGTAGTACACAGGTAGAGCACGAGTTCGGGGGGATGAAAGCGGGCACCCTTACGTCCGAGGAGTTCCTGGCCGAGCAACGTGCGGGGCTTGGCGCTGTGGCTATACAGAGCGACCTGCTCGATGTGGTGTTTGGCATCGACGTATCCAAGTGGCAGGGCGAGCTTAACTGGCTGAGGATCTGGAACGAGGGCTTTCGCTTCTCCGGGATAAAGGCCACGGAGGGACCATATCCCAACGGCAAGAAGTACACCGATCCTTGGTACGCCACCAACGCCAAGCGGTCCAAGAACCGAGGATTAGTCAGGTTCCCCTACCACTTCCTCGTAGACGCACCCATAGGCAAGCAAGTAGACCACTTCCTGAACGTCGCAGGGGGCGGTTGGGGTCGGGGCAAGTGCCCACTGATCGACTTCGAGGCGTACCCGAACTTCCCCTCTCTAAGCCCAGGCAAGGGTCAGCTCTATGACTTCATACGAGGACTGAGGAGAAGGATTGGCCCCGAGCCTTTGATCTTCGTCTACTCTGGCAAAGGATACACCGACTCTTTGGGCGGCGTGGACCTGTCGGGATTCAACAACGTGAGGCTGTGGGATGCAGCCTACTACCTTGGCCTCAAGCGCGGCTACGCCTCCGAACTCTGGCAGGAGATCGTCAACGCAGGCTATAAACCGTTTGCCAAAGACCGCTGGGGCCACCTCCGCAAGAAGGTCAGCCAGTTTACAAGCACGGCCAAGGTAGCAGGCCAGCTAATGGACGCGGATGCGTGGCGCGGTGATCTGCACAATTTGCGCCACGCTACAGGCTGGGAGGCGGCATAATCAGCTGAGCTATGGATACCGCATAGGGTGCGCGAAGATGCTTGCGGGCTTAGGTTGCCCAGCAATCGCGATCGTGAGGCACCACCTCTATGACATAGATATCCTAATAAACCGCACCCTCGTCTACGTCACGCTCACTGCGACGTTCGTGTACTTTGGAGGCGTGGCTGGGCTCCAGCGACTGCTCTCGCCGGTGATAGGAGAGGGCAACGGGCTCGCCGTGGTCGCCTCGACGCTCCTGATAGCGGCCTTGTTCAACCCCCTAAGGAGGCGCATCCAGGCTTTCCTCGAAAAAGGCGCTTCTATAGGAGGAAGTATGATGCTAGGAAGACCCTGGAAGGCTTCTCCGCCAAGCTCAGGGACGAAACAGACTCGAAGGCGATCAACGACGAACTGGTAAATGTGGTACGAGAGACCACGCAACCCGCTCACGTGTCTTCGTGGCTGCGCCGCGAGACGTCCTCCAAGGGCGAGCAGCCAGCCTAGCGACCCTTATTCACCCAAGTGCGAGGAAGGATAATTCCCCGAAGATCATATTCGGCATCCTGCATAGATTGATGCTCTCGTGCATAGAAGGTCTTCCTGGAAACACACCTACCCGTTAAGAGGCGACCACAACGTCTAGCAATGCACCTGATAGAGATCGATGTAGTCGGTGCCGAGGCGCCTGAGACTGTCCTCACAGCCCTGCGTCACGTGCTTGCGCGAGAGGCCAGTGTCGTTCGGGCCCTCTCCCCATAGGGCAAAGACCTTCGTGGCGAGCACGACGTCATCACGGACCCCCCTTTATCGCCCTACCCGTGATCTCCTCTGAAACACCCTTTGAGTAAACGTCGGCGGTGTCCACGAAGTTGCCCCCGGCCTCAAGGAAGCGGTCGACGATCTCCTTTGACGTCCCCTCGTCTGCCTCCCGCCCGAAGGTCATGCATCCCAGACACAACTCCGAGACCATCAGCCCTGTATCTCCAAGACGCCCGTACTCCATATGTTTCTCCCTCCGCGGGTCTGCAGCGAGGGATTACTTTAGCACTCAGCGACCGTGCTTTAAGGTGCTGGCCGAGGTACGTATGCAGGCCGCGTACGCGAAACGTAGTCACGCGGCCGAGCCCCCGTCACTCCCACATGAGCAGGCGGACGGCTCAGGTAATCTCGAGCTCCCGCTTGACTCCTCGGCTTGGGGGGCATCTGAGGGTGGCCCGGGGTGATCGGGGAGGCTTCTCTCTGGCCCCTGCCGGGTGAGGGCGAGGGAAAACCGGCAGGCACATCACGGTGGCTGGGTCTTGCCTGATCTACGTCGCAAGACCCCGAGGCTCGACGGAGATCCCTGCAGTCTACAACGAAGACAGGGTCGGCTGGTAGGGTCCCGAGGACTGGCACGAGATGCGCGTGAACGCCGAGGTTACGGGCTGGTGCGAGCGGGCGCTGATAGCCCTCCAGGACTACGGGTCGGAGCAGTCGCGGCGGTAGCCGCAGTTCGGGCAGATGAGCTTGCAGTGGAGGCCGTACATCTCCGCGCCGCAGACCTCACAGTCCTCACCAGAAGGTTTCAGTGCCTCGGCAGCTTGCGCCTGCTGTGCGTTCTCTTCGTCCATCTACTGGAGTATACGGGGCCGGCGCGCCGCTGACACCGGTGGCACTAACTTGGGCGCTGCGTGTCTCCTGGGGCTGAAGCGGTCTGGAGTATTCTGCCGATACGGTCGGCGCTGAGCGTCTTTAGCGCGTCGTAGGAGAGCACTTTCTGGACCTGGCGCAGCGAGGTGCCCAGCGCTCTAGTCAGAATTTGGAGGGTAGCCAGGCTCTGCTGCAGTTCGGAGATCTGGATGGGTAGCTCCGCGGCGCGCGCGTCGAGGGCCGAAAGGCTACTCTCGAGCTCATCGGTCCGTGCGGTGAGACGGACGACCTCGTCTGCGACCTCGCCCTGGAAGGACGCGCGGGTGCGCCGGAATCTCAGGTACGACCCGAGCGCGCGAAACGCTGTGATCACAGAGATCAGGGCCCCTACGAGGATCAAGATCAGGAGAATAGCGTACATCTCGACGACTACCGTAACACGGCGCTCGCCGCCTTTACAAACTCCCGACCGGTGCTAGAATCTCTCTCACGACGCGGGGTGGAGCAGTCTGGTAGCTCGTCGGGCTCATAACCCGAAGGTCGCAGGTTCAAATCCTGCCCCCGCTACTTCTCCGTGACCCCGCAGACGTGGGGTCTTTGTCGTTCCCGGAAGAACTGGCTAGAACGTCCTACTGCAACGGATGTCAACGCGGGCTTCTAGCTGGCACCGCGACGAACAGTCCGCGGATGGAGTGGTTCAAACCTCGCCGTAAACCCTACAGAGGGAATCCGGTGGCAGAAACCCCGCGTAAGATCTGTTCGGCCGAAGCGGCAGGCCCCTCGGGCCGTGTTCCCGGCATTGCTTCGAGGAAGGTTCTGCAGTCTAGGCGTTCTTCGCCGATGGCTTTGATGAGAACGTTACCGCCAACAGCCCACGCAACGACCGGTTAGACTCCCATACGCCGGCCGAAAACCTCGGTGGCGATTACCAAGATCTTCAAAATGGACTCGATGTGCAAACCGATTTCGCATAGTATTCAGCACAACGGTGGAACAACCTTGGGCTTAAATAGCCGTGTAGGGGAAGGGGCTTGCTATGCGGAAGCTCACGCTCACCCGGTTCGTGACGCTCGGTGGTGCAGTCGCCCTGAGGGGCAGACTAGGGCCGGAGCGGCGGTTTCGCCGAGGGCGGCTGGCGCTATGGGCCCGTCGGTGAGCTCGCTTTCGGTTCCGTTGAGGGCCCTCTAAGCTCTTGACTCTTCCCGAGGAGCGGCTCGACGCCGCCTTCTCCGCATTGGCCGATCCGACCCGCCGGGCGATCGTAACCCGCCTCTCTTATGGGTGAGGCAACTCTAAAAGAGTCGGCCGAGCCGTTTACGATCAGCCTGCAAGCGGTCTCCAAACACATTAGGGTCCTCAAGAGATCGGGGCTTATCAGCCAGGGGGTGGATGCCCAACGCCGGCCCTGTCGACTGGAGACGGGCACGGCGGACGAACTCGTCGACTGGATCACCGACCAGAAACGGTGCTGGGCGGGACGTCTCGATGCCCTCGAGGCGCACCTCGAACAGGTTCAAACCGAGGAGTCTACCGAATGAGCACTCCCACGAAAGAGGACGATCGACGAGGCGAACTCACCGTCTCTCGCGTGGTCGACGCGCCAAGGGATCTCCTCTGGCGAGCCTTCACCGAACCCGAGCATCTCGCGACGTTCTGGGGTGGACCCGAAGCCGAGGCCGGATTCACCGCCGTCTTCGACAAGCTCGACGCGCTCCTCGACCGGTGGACCGATGGCTGAGCGACTCTCCACCCTGCCGGTTTTCGGGGTCGACTCTCGCCGACGAAGGCACAGAAATGTGCATCCCCAGCTAGCCGCGGCGGCAGGCGAAGGGGACCCATACCGAGGCGGATGGGATGCAGGATCGAACCAGGGAGGTAGCAAAGAGGAAGCCTGGAACTGATGGACTCGGAGACGTTCGGCACCGGGTAGCTAGGAGTTAGACAGGATGAGCAACGACGCTACGAACGGCTACGCCGAGGTCAACGGCCTGAAGATGTACCACGAGGTCCACGGGAGCGGCCGCTGGTCCTGCTGCATGGCGCCTACATGACCATCGACACCATAGGGCCGATCCTACCCGGTCTGGCCCAGACCCGGCGGGTGATCGCCGCAGAGATGCAGGGGCACGGGCGCACCGCAGACATCGACCGCCCCATCACCTACGAGCACATGGCCGTCGATGTGGCGCAGCGGGGTCATGGACCGCGCCGAATGACTGCTGGCGGTGGTCCCGGCGTTCCTCGACGCGCCCTTGTCTGAGGCGGCGACAGAATGAACGAAGGAGCTCAAGCTGCTCCCAGTCGTCGGTGGGGCCCACGCGACTTCTCCTCCGCCTTCCCATAGTTCCCCTCCAGCGATGACCGTAGGGTACGGCCAGTCGATACGCAGGGTCACAGACGCCGCGCGCCGAAACGTGATCAACCGCGTGGAGAGCCTTGCTGGCCTGCGCGTGACCGAGGTGAACATAGCGGTAACCTACGTCCAGACACTGAAGAGCGGCCGATGCTGGAGGAGCAGGGCAGACCGAAGAGATGGCCCGTCGCCGGGAGGAGCGAGCCTGAGCTACGGTGCAGGATGCAGGATCGGGGCACCGCGCCCTGGCCTTTCCTTTTGCGGGTCCCCGCACTTCTCTAAACTGTCTGCATGAGGCTGGCGCGTTTCCCAGATAAGGTGCTGCTGACGGCAAAGCGTTACGGCATGGACCTTGGTCGCCCGCTGGTGCTTGTCTCCGGCGGGCCTGACTCTGTGGCGTTGCTGCGGGTAGTAGTGGCCCTCGGAGGCGAACCGGTGGTGCTGCACGTCGACCACGGGCTGCGCGGCGAGGAATCACGCGAAGACGCAGAGTTCGTCCGCGAACTATGTCGCGGCCTGCACGTACGCTGCGAGGTGCGCAGGCTCAGGCTCGATGAGGGTTCCAATCTCCAGGAGAGGGCGCGGGACGAAAGGTACGGGCTCGCCGAAGAGGTAGCCACCGGGATGGGTCTCGGGGTCGTTGCGACGGGCCACACCGCCGACGACGTGGCCGAGACCGTGCTCATGAACCTGGCGCGGGGCACCGGGTTGCGCGGACTCTCCGGCATCCCACCCGTGCGGGGTAAGGTCCAACGTCCCCTCATTGGGTCCACTCGCACAGAGGTTCTGGATTACCTGAGAGAACTGGAGCAGCCCTATCGTACGGACCCCACGAACCTGACGGGCAAGTACGCCCGCAACCGCGTCCGTCTCGAGATGCTGCCCGTTCTGGAGGAGCTGTATCCGGGGGCGGCCGGCAACATCGCGCGCGCCGCGTCGCTCTTCCGCGAGGACCTCGAAGTCCTCGAAGGGCTGGCGATCAGAGTCTTGGAGAGGAGGGGAGAAGAGGTGGTACTGCCACTCGACGGTCTTATGGAGCTGCCCTCTGCGCTCCAGCGCCACGCGGTGCGCCTGGCTTACGCGACCCTGGTCCCCGATGCGGCACCGCTCCCTTCACACCTCGTCGATGCGGTCCTGGGTCTCCTGGAGGGTGGCGAGGGCACGCGGACGTGGGATCTGCCTGGGGGGGTGATCGCCTCGGGACGTGCTGGGAAAGAACTCGCATTCTATACGGAGCCCCGATCTATGGACTATGGGCAGGAGGAGATCAGGGCCGGGGGGACCGTAACGTTCGGGGGGTGGAGGATCTCGGCGCGAGAGCCCTCCGGCTACGATCCCGTGGATGCGGCGCGCCCTGAGGTAGCCTACCTCGACGCCGGAAAGGGCCCCTACGTGGTGCGGATGGCGCGGGAGGGGGATATTATCCGGCCGTTGGGCCTCGGCGGAACCAAGAAGGTCTTGCGGGCGATGATGGACAGGAAGGTCCCGAGCGATCTCAGGCGCAGGACGCCCGTCGTGGTGGACAGGCAGGGTAAGATCGCCTGGATAGTGCTCGGTGAGCTCGACGAGCACCACAAGGTGGACGAGCGGATGGAGAAGGTTCTCAAGCTGGAGGTGGCAAGGATCTCGTGAACATGTCCAGTATGATGTCCGACGTCAAAGAGGTGCTCATAGCCTCACAGGAGATCGAGGATAAGGTGCGTGAGATCGGGGCGCGCATCACCGAGGACTATCGCGATGAGAAGCCGCTCCTGATCGGGGTCCTGCGCGGCGCGGTTGTGGTTATGAGCGACCTCATGCGCAACATAGACCTGCAATGCGAGCTGGATTTCATGGACATAAGCTCCTACGGTAGCGGCACCTCATCGAGCGGCGTCGTCCGCATCCTCAAGGACCTCGAAGAGGACATTACAGACCGTCACGTCCTCATCGTCGAGGACATCATCGACACCGGGCTTACGGTCTCGTACCTGATGCGTTCCCTGCTAGCCCGCAAACCGGCCTCGCTCGAGATCTGTGCCCTACTCTCCAAGCCCTCCAGGCGGCGCGTTGAGCTCGACGTCAGATACCTCGGCTTCGAAGTGCCCGACGAGTTCGTCGTCGGATACGGGCTCGACTACGCAGGAGCCTACCGCAACCTCCCCGACATCTGCATCCTAAAGCCCGAGGTCTTCGCCACCGGCTGAGACAAAGAACATCCCATTCGGTCCGCAGGTAGTATAATTCCCATGTCCTAAACGCACTTCGTGGAAGGTAAGAAGCTTTGGGCAGAATCTTGAGAAGCGGCGGACTGCTGTACTTCGTCATCCTCATAGTTTTGGCCGTCGTCCTGGTGAATATGCTGAGCCGGGGTAGCACGGACGTGGACGAACTGAATTCCCAGCAGTGGAAGCAGGCGGTCCAGGACAAGTCTTTCGTCACCGATCTCCCCAAGACCAGCGAGAATTATCTGAAGATCCTTGACGATGACCAGACGGTAACAGGTCAGCTGGATACCGGTAAGGGAGCCCCCAGGAAGTTCGAGTACTCCTACACGCGACAAACCGACGTTGCAAGCCAGCTGGATAAGGCGAACATAGAATACCTGGTGGACCCGCAGAATACGAGCGTCTGGCTCACTCTGCTCGGCACCCTGGCCCCGATCCTGCTCATCGCATTGTTCTTCATCCTGTTTATGAGCTCTATGCAGGGTGGCGGAAACAGGGTCATGAGCTTCGGCAAGAGCCGGGCCCGTAGGATGACCAAAGACCAGCCCAAGGTCACCTTCTCCGACGTCGCAGGCGCCGACGAGGCCGTCCAGGAGCTGACCGAGATCAAGGAGTTCCTGGAGGCTCCCCAGAAGTTCCAGAAGCTCGGCGCTCGTATACCGAAGGGCGCGCTCCTCGTCGGGCCTCCGGGGACGGGCAAGACCCTCCTGGCGCGCGCCGTCGCCGGAGAAGCCGGGGTACCCTTCTTCTCGATCTCGGGCTCGGACTTCGTCGAGATGTTCGTAGGCGTGGGCGCTAGTCGCGTGCGCGACCTCTTCGAGCAAGCCAAGCAGAACTCACCCTGCATCATCTTCATGGATGAGATCGACGCCGTAGGAAGGCAGCGCGGCGCTGGCCTTGGCGGCGGCCACGACGAGAGAGAGCAGACCCTAAACCAGCTCCTAGTGGAGATGGATGGCTTCGACTCCAAGTCGGGCATCATCATGCTCGCCGCCACCAACCGGGCTGACATCCTCGACCCCGCACTTCTGAGACCGGGCCGTTTCGACAGGCAGATCGTAGTGGACAGGCCGGATCTCCCCGGAAGGGAGAAGATCTTGAGGGTGCACACAAGAGGCAAGCCTCTAGGCTCCGACGTACAGGTCGGCACGCTCGCCAGAGGCACCCCTGGCTTCACCGGGGCGGATTTGGCCAACCTCGTCAACGAGGCCGCCCTCCTTGCCGCCCGTCACGACAAGAACCAGATCGACATGTCCGAGATGGAGGAGGCCATAGACCGGGTGATCGCCGGTCCGGAGAGGAAGACCCGCCTCATCTCCGACAAGGAGAAGGAGATAACAGCCTACCACGAGGCCGGACACGCCATCGTAGGCGCCCTCCTTCCGGAGGCCGACCCCGTGCACAAGATCACCATCATCCCTCGTGGGCAGGCCCTGGGTGTAACCATGAGCCTCCCTACAGAGGACCGCTTCATGATGAGTCGTGGCCAGCTGATGGCGCAGCTGGCGATGATGCTAGGAGGCAGAGCAGCAGAAAGAGTAGTCTTCGATGAGATCACAACAGGCGCCTCAAACGACCTAGAAAGGGTAACGCAGACCGCAAGGCAGATGGTTACCCGCTTCGGGATGAGCGAGAAGCTAGGACCCATGGCTTTGGGTCACCAGCAGGGGCAGGTCTTCATGGGAAGAGATTTCAACAACCAGCCAGATTACTCCGATGAGATCGCCTTCCAGATAGACAAGGAGATAAGGCGTATCGTCGATGAGTCCTACGACACCGCAGAAGACCTTTTGGTTCGAAATCGGGAGCTGCTCGACAAGCTCTCCTCCGAACTGATCGAGTACGAGACCGTGGATGCAGAGCACCTCAAGGGTCTGATCGAGGAGTACGCGGTGGATAGCATCTCACCGAACGGCGCCCTCCCCGACTCCGACGGCCGCTACAGAGGCAGCTACCAGGACTAGATGAGCCGCACACCCGCGGTCCGGAACACCCCGAGGGCCGGAACCTATCTGCCAGGTTCCGGCCCTATCATCGTCGGCATCCTCAACGTCACCCCGGACTCCTTCTCCGACGGTGGGGACTTCCTCGACCCGGAAGCTGCGGCAGAGCACGCCGTCGCCATGCTCGACGAGGGAGCCGGGATCCTGGACCTCGGTGGAGAGTCCACCCGCCCCGGCTCCGACCCGATCTCGCCGGAGGAGGAGATAAGGCGCGTCGCCCCCGTACTCGAGGGAATACTCGCCAGGCGCCCCGACGCAGTTATCTCCATCGACACCTACCGGGCCGGCACGGCCACTGCCGCCCTGCAAGCCGGCGTGCGCCTCGTCAACGACGTCACCGCGCTCCGCGGCGATCCCGGCATGGCATCCGTGGTAGAGGAGGCGGCATGCCCCGTGATCCTGATGCACATGCAAGGTGAGCCGAAGACCATGCAGAAGGAACCCCACTATGATGACGTAGTACACGAGGTAAGGGACTTCCTGGCACAGAGGGCCGAGTATGCCGCCGCGGCGGGCATCAGGCCCGAGAACATAATAGTGGATCCCGGCATCGGCTTTGGGAAGAACCTCGAGCACAACCTGGCCCTGCTCCGCAACCTCGACGCCATCGTGAACCTCGGTTTCCCGGTCCTAGTCGGGGCGTCACGCAAGAGGTTTATAGGGAGCATCACCGGCGTCCAGGAGGCGAAGGAGCGCATCTTCGGCACCGTGGCGACCACGGTGCTCGCCTACGAGAAGGGCGCGACGCTCTTCCGCGTACACGACGTGCGCGCCAACCGCGAAGCGCTCACCGTCGCTGAATCGGTGCTCCACGCTTCCCGCCGGTGAGCAGGGTCTTCCTGAGTCTGGGTAGTAACCTGGGCGACAGGCTGGCGTACCTCAGGGCCGCGGTCGCGGCCCTCGGTCGCGGTCCTCGGATGAGGATCACAGGTACCTCGAAGATCTACGAGACAGTACCCGTCGAGGTCGAGGAGGGGCAGCCGGATTATCTGAATTGCGTGGTCGAGCTGGGGTGCGGCATTCCGGCGATCGAGTTGCTTCGCTACTGCCAGGGGATCGAGGCCGCCCTCGGCCGGGAGCGTGGCGAAACCGGGGAGAAGGCCCCGCGCACATTGGACATAGACGTGCTGCTCTTCGGTGAAGATGCCATCGCGTGGCAGGATCTCCGGGTGCCGCACGGTGGGGTGACGCGTTCTTTCAACCTCAGGGGCCTCGCGGACCTGGATACGGATCTGTATATTCCACAGCGCGGAACGGTAAGAGAACTACTTGCCGCAGCGGAAGAAGGAGGAATCTCGACGTTCGGGGAGGCTGAAGAACTTTGCTGATGGCGGTGGACGTCGGCAATACGCAGACGGTTCTCGGGCTCTTCCATGGCAAGGAGTTGCGGGGACAGTGGCGTATCGCCACAGAGGCGCACAGAACGGTCGACGAGCTCGCCGTCATCTTCGCGGGCCTGCTCGCGCTCGACGGTTTGCGCCTCGACGAGGTGAGCGCGATGATCGTCTCGAGCGTCGTGCCCGGTCTCACCCGTTCCTATCGTAACCTTGCCTCGGAGGTCTTCGAGGCGCCCTACTTCGGGGTGACCACGGAGATAAAGACCGGCCTCGACAACCGCTACGACGACCCCGAGTCTGTCGGGGCCGACAGGATCGTCAACGCCGTAGCGGCGGGGAGGCACTACGGGTTCCCCGCGATCATCGTCGACATCGGCACCGCGACGACCGTCGAGGCCGTCGACGGCGAAGGCTGCTATCTCGGGGGCGCCATACTAACTGGCCTGTACGTCTCATTGGAGACGCTCGTCTCCAGGACGGCCAAGCTCCCCAGCGTGGACCTCGAAGAAGAACCGCCGAGGGTCATTGCCACCAATACTCCCGACTCCATCCGCAGCGGTTTCATCTACGGTTATGCTGGCGCGGTCGACGCCCTGATAAGGAGATCCCGTGATGAGCTGGGCGAGGACGGCGTCAAAGTCGTCGCGACTGGAGGGCCGGCCGGGGTCATCGTACCCTACTGCCGCGAGATCCAGGAATTCGACCCCGATCTCACTTTGAAGGGTCTGCTAGCGCTCTACGAAATGAATTCGTAGAGAGCAATTCAGCTTCTCCCACTCTGGCCTCGCCCTGCCACGTGCGAGGCCCGGCCAACAGCGGCGGACGGGTTTGACGCCTGTGGCTAGGCACCAGGACGACTTGCTGACATGCTGAAGTGCTGACTAGCTGAAACGCTGCCTGCGGCAGCGTTTCATTGACACCTATTACACCCGCCCTTATAATCTCGCGGCTTATGGCGGACAGGAACCAGGAACTCGTTACCCCGGAGGGTTTGGAGAAGCTCCAGAAGGAACTCGCATACCTGACCGAGGTGCGTCGTAAGGAGGTCGCCGACCGCATCAGGCAGGCCCGCGACTTCGGGGACATCTCGGAGAACTCCGAGTACGACGAGGCGAAGAACGAGCAGGGCTTGCTGGAGCGCCGGATCGGTGAGCTCCAGCGCAGGGTACGCAACGTGAAGGTGGTCGATCCCTCGGAGGCCGAGGAAGACGCGGTCGACCTTGGTACCACGGTTACCCTCAGGGTCGCCGGCAGGAAAGGGCAGGAGCGGACGTTCCAGATCGTCGGCGCCAACGAGTCGGACCCGACGAGCGGGAAGCTCAGCCACGCCTCCCCGGTAGGCCGGGCCGTACTCAAGCGGAAGGTGGGGGAGAAGGTCATGGTATCCACCCCCCGCGGCGCGACGGAGTACGAGATCGTCAACGTCGAGGCGGCCAGCTAGCCGGTA
>Ga0126312_10000074_pt1 | contig 40893 bp, 30 predicted proteins | sample Plot104A_FD_92537 | JGI IMG/M metagenome (GOLD analysis project Ga0126312, IMG submission 92537) | Serpentine soil microbial communities from UC McLaughlin Reserve, CA, USA - Plot104A | ecosystem: Environmental > Terrestrial > Soil > Grasslands | place: USA: UC McLaughlin Reserve, Lake County... | reverse complement strand
GGACCAGGTGCTCCACCGCCAGCGCGAGGTTGGCGAAGCTCATGTCCATCACCGCGGCCGGGTGGCCCTCGCCGGCGGCGAGGTTGACGACGCGGCCACTCGCCAGCAGGTTGAGCCGGCGCTCGCCGAGGTCGTACTGCTCGACTAGCGGCAGCACCTGGCGCACCCGCCCGTCGGCGAGGTCGCGGAGGTCGCCGAGGTCGATCTCGACGTCGAAGTGCCCCGCGTTCGCCAGGACGACGCCGTCCTTCATGCGCTCGAAGTGCTCGCGCCGGAGCACCGACCGCGAGCCGGTCACGGTCACGAACAGGTCGCCGCGCTCGGCGGCCTCCTCGGCGGGCATCACCTCGATCCCGTCCATGCGCGCCTCGAGCGCGTGCAGGGGGTCGACCTCGCAGACGATCACCGCCGCGCCCGCCCCGCGCGCCCGCTGCGCGATCCCCTTCCCCGCGAAGCCGTAGCCAAGCAGCACCAGCGTGCGGCCGGCGAGCAGCAGGTTGGTGGCGCGCAGGATGCCGTCGAGCGCCGACTGACCGGTTCCGTAGCGGTCGTTGAAGGTGCGCTCGGTGCGCGACTCGTTGACGGCGATCACCGGGCAGGTGAGCTTGCCCTCGGCCTCGAGCCGCCGCAGACGCAGCAGACCGGTTGTCGTCTCCTCTGCCCCGCCCACCACTGCCTGCGCCCGCTCGTGGACGAGCACCAGCAGGTCGGCGCCGTCGTCGAGGGTGACCTGCGGCTCCCAGTCGACCAGCGAGTGGACGTGTCGCACGTAGGAGTCGACGCCCTCGCCGCGCCGAGCCTGCACCGGCACCCCCTCCGCCACCAGCGCCGCCGCGACGTCGTCCTGGGTCGTCAGCGGGTTCGCGGAGCAGAGGGCGACCTCGGCGCCGCCGGCCCCCAGCGCGTGCATGAGGTTGGCCGTCTCGGCCGTGACGTGCAGGCAGGACGCGACCTTGGCGTCAGCCAGCGGTCGCTCCGCCGCGAACCGGTCGCGGATCGACCGCAGGACCGGCATCTGACCCTCCGCCCACTCGACTCTCGCCCGCCCCTGCGGGGCGAGAGCCGGGTCGGCGATGTCGGTCTCAGTAGCGATAGTGCTCCGGCTTGAAGGGCCCCTCGACCGCCACGCCGATATAGGCGGCCTGCTCGGGCCTCAGCTCCGTGAGCCGGGCACCCAGCGCGTCGAGGTGCAGCCGGGCCACCTTCTCGTCCAGGCGCTTGGGCAGCACGTAGACCTGCTTCTCGTACTCGTCGTTCTTCGTGAACAGCTCCACCTGGGCGATCGTCTGGTTCGTGAACGAGTTCGACATCACGAAGCTCGGGTGCCCGGTGGCGTTGCCGAGGTTCAGCAGCCGGCCCTCGGAGAGCACGATGATCGAGCGGCCGTCCGGGAAGCGCCACTGGTCGACCTGCGGCTTGACGTTGACCCGCTCGACCCCCTCGACTCGCGCGAGCCCCGCGATGTCGATCTCGTTGTCGAAGTGGCCGATGTTGCCCACGATCGCCTGGTGCTTCATGCGGGCCATGTGGTCGGCGGTGATGATGTCCCGGTTGCCGGTGGCGGTGATGAAGATGTCCGCGGTCTCGACAACGTCCTCGAGTCGCACGACCTGGTAGCCGTCCATGCAGGCCTGGAGCGCGCAGATCGGGTCGACCTCCGCGATCAGGACGCGGGCGGCCTGGCCCCGCAGCGACTGTGCGCAGCCCTTGCCGACGTCGCCGTAGCCGCACAGGAGCGCCGTCTTGCCGGCGATCATCACGTCCGTGGCGCGGTTGATGCCGTCGATCAGGGAGTGCCGGCAGCCGTAGATGTTGTCGAACTTCGACTTCGTGACCGAGTTGTTGACGTCGATCGCCGGGAACAGCAGCGTGCCCTGGAGCTGACGCTCGTAGAGACGGTGCACGCCGGTCGTCGTCTCCTCGGTCACGCCCTTGACGCCTGCCGCGACATCCGTCCACCTGCGCGGGTTCTCCGCCAGAGAGCGCTCCAGCAGTCGCAGGACGACCCGGAACTCCTCCGAGTCGGCCGACTCCGGATCGGGGACGGCGCCGGCCTGCTCGAACTCGGCGCCCTTGTGGACGAGCAGCGTTGCGTCGCCGCCGTCGTCGAGGATCATGTTCGGGCCCTGGGTCGCGCGGGGGGCGTCGCCGGGCCAGGTGAGCGCCTGGTCGGTGCACCACCAGTACTCCTCGAGCGTCTCGCCCTTCCAGGCGAACACCGGTATGCCGGCCTTGGCGATCGCCGCGGCCGCGTGGTCCTGGGTCGAGAAGATGTTGCAGCTCGCCCACCGGACCTCGGCGCCGAGCGCGACGAGCGTCTCGATCAGGACCGCCGTCTGGACGGTCATGTGGAGCGAGCCGGTGATGCGCGCACCCTCGAGCGGCCGACTCGGACCGTACTCCTCGCGCATCGCCATCAGCCCGGGCATCTCGTGCTCGGCGAGGGTGATCTCCTTGCGGCCGAACTCGGCGAGCGAGAGGTCGGCGACCTTGTAGTCGGGGGCGGTAGTCGTCTCGGTGACAGTCATGCGGCGGTGGTCTCCGTGATTCTCGGGGGTGGGTCAGTCGCGAGGAGCCGCTGGTGCTTCTCCTGCTCCCAGCTGAGCCAGTCGCCTGAGGCGACGCCCTCGGGCAGCTCCGGACGCGCCTCGAACCATTGGTCGAGGGCCCGGCGGAGCTCGGGATCGGCGCCCAGCCGGTTGGCGAACGCCACCTCCGACAGGGCGCAATCGAACCGGGCCAGCAGCTCGCGCAACGTGCGCAGGCGCTGCAGCTCGCCCGGTCCGAAAAGCCTGTATCCGGCTGGCGTGCGCGGGAGCTCGATCAGCCCGGCGCTCTCTATGTAGCGGAGCATTCGAGGCGACCAGCCGGTCGTCTCGGCCGCCTCGTTGATCGTCAGGCCTTCCATCGCGAGGAGGCAAACCTTACCATGATCGTGTCAAGGTTTGGCCTCGGTCAGTCCAGCGCGGCCTTGAAACGCTCGATCGCCTCGACCGGCGTCGGGTCGACTCCTTCCAGCACCGCCAGGTAGACGCTCACGAGGTCACCGAGTAGGACCAATGAGAGGATGCGCTCGAGGCGGCTCTCGCCCCGGGACTCAACCCGGATGGCGGGGCCGCCGCTGCGTTCGACCTCGGCGGCGGTCAGCTCGACTCGTCTCCGGATGCGTGGGTGATGGTCCGAATCCTCGAGGAAGACCGCGGCGAGCGGCGCCGTGTCGCGAGAGCGCTCCCAGGCGCATATCGCGTTGTGATTCGCCTCGGGAAGCTCGGCGGCGAAGGCGGGGACCTTTGCGTTCTCGTTTAGCTGGGTGCGCCACCGACCGGCGACCGCGGCCGTCGGCCCTGCGCCGTGGACGACCGGGACCGTTCCCCGGAGCTCGTGCGCGATCCGCTTGGGAAGCGCCTGCTCGGAGCCGTCCGGCCCCCACTCCTCCACCAGGCGCTCCAGCAGGCCCCCGGCCGCGTCGATCTCGGAGTGGAGTCCCGGGGCCGCGCTGCAGAGAGCCGCGCACTCGAGCGCACCGATCGTCATGTACAGGACAGCCGCCCGGGGCTGCATCCCGCCGGGTGCGCCGATCACGGGGACACCTTCGGCGCGCGCCGCCTCCGCGAGCCGGCCCCCGGTGGTGAGGCCCACGCGGGTCGTGCCGGCGGCGCCGGCGGCCTCGAAGCAGGCGAGCGTCTCTTCGGTCTCACCCGAGTAGCTGGCGCAGAGGACGAGCGTCTCGGGCCGGGTCCAGGACTCGAGTGCGTAGCTGCGCACGGTGGCGATTGGCCTGGTCGCGCGATCGCCGAGCGCCGCCGCGGCGAGGTCGCCGCCGACGGCGGACCCGCCCATTCCGCAGACGACCAGCCCGCCTGGGAGGTCGTCCGGCCGAAGCCCCGCCGACTGCGCCCGCCACAACCCGTCCCCGAGCTGCAGCGGCTGGGCGAGAACGTCCCCGATCATCCCGGCCGGATCGACGGCCTCGACGGCGTCGCGGGAGAGCGGATCGCTCACCCCACTCGCTCCGCTGCCTCGATCCACGTGCCGGGCTCCACGCGGGCGCCCGGCTCCACTCGGACTCCCGGATCGAGTCGAGCCCCCTCGCCGACGATCGCCCCTTCGCCGAGCACCGCGCCGGCGCCCGCGATCACATCCGGCCCCAGCCGCGCCCTCTGCCCCACCCGCACCTTCTCGCCGAGAACGCTCTCGACGATCGAGGCGTCGGCGCCGACAATGACACGGTCGTGCAAGACGGAGCGCTCGACGCGCGCGTCCGTGCCGACCGAGCAGTTCCTGCCGAGGACGCTCTGGGGACCGATGTGCGCGCCCGAAACGAGACAGTTCCGGTGCACGAGGGAGCCGGTCTCGTCGCGGTCCTCGAGCTTCGATTCCGGCCGACCGGAGAGCAGATCCCAGGTCGCCTCCAGGTAGCGCTCCGGCGTCCCGATGTCGATCCAGTAGCCGGCGGCGGCGTGTCCGTACAGCCCGTCCCCGACCAGGCTCGGGAACACCTCGCGCTCGAACGACACGGCCCGCCCGTCCGGGATCTCTTCCACCACCTCGCGCTCGAGCACGTAGGCGCCCGCGTTGATCCGGTTCGTGGGGGCCTCGTCCTCGCTCTTCTCGAGGAACGCCTCGACCTGCCCGTCCTCGGCGGTCGGGACCACTCCGTAGCTCGCGGTGTCCTCGACGGCGTACAGAGCCAGCGTGACCCGCGCTCCCGTCCGCTCGTGCTCGGCGAGCTGGAGAGTCAGGTCCATGTCCGTCAGCACGTCCCCGTTCAGCACGATGAGCCTCTCCTCGAGCAGGCCCTCGTCGTAGGCGAGGCGCACGGGGCCGGCGGTGCCGAGCGGCTCCTCCTCGACGACGTAGCGGAGCCGCATCCCGTCGTAGATGTCGCCGAGCACCCGCTTGACGCCGTCGGAGCGGAAGCCGCAGGAGATGATCGCCTCCTCCACTCCGTGCGAACGCACCCAGTCGAGCATGAAGGAGAGGAAGGGCCGCCCTGCGAGCGGCATCACGGGCTTCGGGGTCGTGTACGTGAGCGGACGCAGCCGCGTCCCCTCTCCACCCGCCAGCACGAGGGCCTGCATCAGAGACCCGCCGCCGGGCTCACCGCCCGATCCCCTCGTAGGTGAAACCAGCGGCCACGAGCGCCTCGCGGTCCAAGAAGTTGCGGCCGTCCACTACCAGCGGCACGCGCATCCGGCCCTTCACGTCACCAGCCCAGTCGAGCTCCCGGAACTCCGGCCACTCGGTGACGAGCACCACGGCGTCGGCGCCCTGCACCGCGTCGAGCGCCGACTCGCAGATCCGAGCGCCGGCGAGCAGGGTGTCCGCCTTCCGCGCCGCCACCGGGTCGTAAACCCGCACGTTCGCGCCTTCCCCCGCGAGTCGCCCGGAGAGCACCAGGCTGGTCGCCTCGCGAGTGTCGTCCGTATCCGGCTTGAACGCCACCCCGAGCAACGCCACCTCCCGCCCGACGAGCGACCCCAGGTGCTTCTGCAGCTTCCCGATGGTGCGCCGCTTCTGAAGCTCGTTGACCTCGATGACGGCGGTGAGGAGCTGGAAGTGATAGCCGGTGTTGCCGGCGAGCTGCTTGAGAGCTTGGACATCTTTGGGAAAACAGTTCGAGCTCACTAGCCCGCCACTCGAGACGAACGTGTGAGCACCTGGAACCTCCATCGAGTACACCTGTCCCTCGAACCACTTTCGCTCCACACGAGCCACCCGCACTCGCACTGACCCACTCCCGTTCGGCCGATATCCCGTCGGTGCAATGCGCTTCGTCTGGCGTCCGATGCTCGCGAGCACGCCCGGACGGTCGCGCTGAGGCACAAGCTCGATCGCCCGCTCAACCTGGTCGGCCCCACTGATGCGAAGCCAGTGAGTGTCCTTCGTCGACTTCTTCGTTCGCGCGATTCGGCGCGAGTTCACGATGCCGAGCTCGCACAGGAGACGTTGGACTCCGTCGGCCAACTCGTCGCTGATGGTCCCGAATTCGATCACCACGCTCGGGCCACCCCTGACAAGCGACCACGAGCCATCCCCCTCAAACAGACCTGACAGGAGAGCCCACTTATCGGACTCGGGGCGATCCCAAATCATGTCGGGCAGACGCTGCTCATAGCTCGTGCGCCCCAGGCCGAGCACGTGCAGCCACCAATCCACGACCAGACGGGAGTAGAGGTTCACGGTTTGGGCCGTCGGTGTGCGATACGACCTCGGCACGACTCCTTGCCGTGACCAGTAGCCGGCTACCTCACGCACAAGGTGTCGTTCCCTCTCGGGATGAAAGCTCCAGATGATCACGTTCTTCGTCTGCGAGCGCGATGCACAGCCCTCGGCGAGATACAGGCCGATGACACGCCAGAAGCTCTGGTCCAACTGGATGTCGTCCCGGATGTAGTTTCCGTGAGGCGCCGTTCCGAGAGTGGCCGCCCGGAGAGAGACGTCGCCAAGGCATGCCTCATCGAGTCGAAGCGCACCGCTCTGCTTCACGCTCTTGGTCCGGGCCGACGCAGAAGCGGCGTTGGCGAAGATCGTTCGCCGCTCCTCGATTGGACGCCGCACGAGCACCGCGATCTCCTCGGCCGCTGGGCGCACGATCACCCGGTCGGGCGAGAGCTCTGCGGCCTCGACCGCCGACATGATCGAGGCCATGCGCGAAGCGTCGGCCTGCTCCGAGCGCCGCATAGCAAGCGGCACCCAGTCCTGCTCGGTCACATCCTCGGCGAGCACGCGCCGCAGTGGTGACCCATCGCCGTCAGTCACGAGCAATGGGTGATCCGGCGTGCAACGCAACCGCCGCCCCATCTTCGTGCGGATCTCGAGCAGGTCGCCTTCATAGTCCCGCCGAGTCACGCACATGACCGGCAGGAAGATCGGCTCCTGCTGCTCGGGGAGAAAGGAGAGGACCTCGAGGGCGGCCGGGGTGATCACCCCTTCCTGCGGCTCCTCTTCGCCATCCTCCTCGAGCCGACGCCAGAGCTCTTCGAAAGTCAGCAGGGTCGTCCGGCCGTAGTGTCGAACCAAGACGGTCTCCTCGCCGGCGAGGCATGAGCCGCCGAAGCCCACGCCCGCCCGCAGGAACTTCGGGCCGATGCGGTCGTCCAGTCCCATGCCGCGGGCTACCTCGCCGACGTCGGCGCCGAGCTCTTCGGACACGTTCGCTATCTCGTTGATGAAGCTGATCTTCGTCGCGAGGAAGGCGTTCGAGGCAAGCTTGATCATCTCGGCGGACGCGACGTCCGTGCGTACGACGGGCGCGTCGAGCGCGGCGTACAGCGCTTCGACGCGATCCGCAAACGCCGAGGCGCGTTCCTCGGCGCCCACCACGACCCGGTCCGGCTTCAGAAAATCGGAGACTGCGCTGCCCTCCTGTAGGAACTCTGGGTTCGACACGTAGCCGATCCCCGTGCGGCGGCGCTGGATCGAGCGCCCCGTGCCCACCGGGACGGTGCTCTTCATGACCAGGGCATGCTCGTTCGAGTCGCCGACGTCGGCGAGCACCGCCTCGACGCGTGTCAGGTCGGCGTCGCCCGAGTAGGTCGGCGGCGTGTCGACGCAGACGAAGAGCAGCCCGGCGCGCTCGAGCACCTCGGACATCTCGGTCGTGAAGTGAAGCCGCTCGGCGTTCCTCGTCACGAGCTCCGGCAGCCCGGGCTCGTGGATCGGCACCTCGCCCCTGGAGAGGGACTCCACCTTCTCGGGAACGATGTCGCGCGCCCAGACCTCGTGTCCGAGCTCGGCGAAACAGGCAGCCGTCACGAGCCCGACCCAGCCGACCCCGATGACCCCTATCGGCTCCTGCTCCGCCATGCGGCCGGCAATGTATAGCCCGGCCGGCATCCATGCCGGCCCTCTGATGGCAACGCCGCCATCACGGCGGCGTGACCGGGCCGGCTACGCCGGCCCTCCCGGCCGGCATCCATGCCGGCCCTCTGATGGCAACGCCGCCATCACGGCGGCGACAGCAGCGCCGACCTTCGAGGTACCTGCGGGCGCGCTACAGCTGCCGCACCGAGCGCGCTATCGCCAGCATCTGCTTCTCCGACAGCGTCAGCAGCAATGTGTTCGAGATCCAGTACACGGCCTTCGGGGTTCGCCACGCGACCAGGCGTAGGCGATCGCCGTCGTAGTGGAGCTCGTACTCGCGGCGGCCGATTCGGCGCACCTCGGTCGGGTCCTCCAGGATCGGGGGGTCCTTCCAGGTCAGGCCCTGGAGGCCGTAGTACTCGCCGAGGGCGAGACTGCGCCTGATCACCATCCGGTAGGCGCCGTAGACGTGCCCGTCCGGGCCCTTGAACTTGTAGACGCGCGGCGCGTCGATGTAGACGGAGCCGGCCAGGCGCAGCGTCGGGTAGAGCACCGGCAGCGAGCCGCCGGCGCCGGCCTGGACCGCCTGGAGGGCTTGGTCCTTGCCGTAGGCCGTGGCGTCCTCGAGGCCGAGCTCGCCCGCCGTCGCGTGTCTGCGGCGCTTCCGCGGCTCCTTGCCTTGCGGCTTGAGCTTGCCGCGCGGCCCGGGGCTGTCCTCGACCTGCAGGAACTCGCGCACGAGCTTCTGCACCTGCTGGTTACTCGCCTCGACGTAGCTCGGCCCCACCTCGCCCTCGAAGTGCACCTCCCGAACCGGCAGGCCTGCCGTCCCCACCGCCAGCTTCAGCAGACGCAGCACCTCGGAGCGCGAGCGCAGGCCGCTGTCAGTGGTCGTGTTCCGCCCGAAGATCTTCACCAACCGGTCGCGCTTCGAGATCAGCTCCGAGGTCGCCACTTGCTGCTTCGTCAGCCGAAGGAAGTCCTGCTGGCGCGCGGAGCGGACGAGGTCGTTGTCCTCGTGTCGGAAGCGCACGTACTGCAGCGCCTTGCGTCCGCACATGCGCTGGTAGCCGGGCTGCACGTTGATATAGGTGTACTCGGCGCTGGCGTTGTAGTAGCGGCGGTCGATGTCCGCGTAGACACACCCGATGGCGTTCACGGCGCGCCAGAACCCGGTGAAAGCGACGTTGATCACGTGGTTGATCGGCAGGCCGGTGAGCTGCTTGACCGTCTTCAACGTGAGCTTCGGTCCCCCGAACTCGTAGGCGGCGTTGATCTTGTCGGTCCCGTGGCCGGGGATCTCGACCTTCAGGTCGCGCGGCAGCGACATCAGCGCGATCGCCTCCTTGTCCGGGTCGAGCCGGACGAGCATGATCGTGTCCGAGCGCGCGCCTGCCGCCCCTTCGGGGTTGTGCTTCGGGCGCCGGTCGGAGCCGAGGATCATCAGCGTCTGGGGCTCGCCCGGGTCGGTCTTGGCGAGCTCCTTGCCGAGCTTGAGCTCCGGGCCGAGCTCGAGCGCCTGGACGACCTTGTCGATCTCGTGGAACGCGGCGACGGCCGTGGCCGCCGCGGAGGCGAAGATCACGAGGGCGGCGCCGATCAGTAGGCGCTTCCACAACCCGGGGCGGGGGAGGTCCTTGAGCATCAGGCGATCTTGAGCGGGCGCTCGTCCTCGCCGAACCTAGCCGGCAGCAGCTTCACGAACTCGACCAACGCCCGCCGATATTCCCCGAGCGACCGGATCGACACCCATTCTTCCGGCCCGTGGTGGCCGTCGCCGACGGGCCCGCACTCGACCGCGGGCACACCGGCCTCCAGGAACGAGATGGCGTCAGAGGCGCCGTCGCGGCCGACGCCGAGCCGCTCGCTCTGCGGCGCGGCCACGGCTTCGATCGCCGCGCCGAGGGCCTGCACGTACGGGTCATCCCGCGCCACGATCGCGGGTTGCCGGTGGAACACCTTCGCCACGTGGGCGTCGGGCAGCTCCTCTACGGCGTCGGTGATGCCGCCAGGATCCTGCCCCGGCAGGTAGCGGATGTCTACGTCGATCGTGCACAGGTCCGGGACCTTGTTGAGCGCATCGCCACCGGAGATGCGACCGAGGTTGATCGAGGGCCGGTCGAAGAGATCGGACGACTCGCGCGCGAACGGCAGGGACTCGATTCGACGGAAGACGTCGACGGCCTTCAGCACCGCGTTGTCCCCCACCCACGGCGTGGAGCCGTGCGCGGCCGTACCGGTCACCTGGATCCGAATCGCGAGCACGCCCTTGGCCTGGATGCCTATGTGCATGTTGGTGGGCTCGCCGGTGATCGCGAAGTCCCCGGTGTAGCCCTGCTCCACCAGGTAGTCGGACCCGCGCTGCAAGATCTCCTCCGACTCCTCGTCGGCGACGCACACGAAGTGCACGCGCACCTTGTCCTGCTCGCCGAGCTCGTGGAGCGCGCACATCATCGCGGCGAGTCCGCCCTTCATGTCGTACGCGCCACGTCCGATCAAACGATCGCCCTCCACGCGCGGCTCGAACTGCTCGGGCCGCGCCGGCACCACGTCCAGGTGTCCGTGGAGGACGATCGTCGGGCCGTGCCGTGGGCCGATCGTGGCGGCCAGCACCGGCCGTCCATTGTGGGTCGCGCCCGTCACCTCCACGTCGCGCGCCTCGAGCCAGCCCTTCACGAAGCCGGCCGCGGCCTGCATGCCCTCGAGCGTCGACGTGTCGTAGGTGATAAGGCGCTCGGTTAGAGCGCGCTCATCCATCCCGCGGCTCAGGATAACGGCGGGCGCGCTGCGCTCGACCGACGTCGCCGCGCACCCAGCAGCCGACCAGGTGGTCGTTCACGAGGCCGCAGGCCTGCATCAGCGCGTACACGGTCGTCGGGCCTACGAAGCGGAAGCCGCGCCGCTTCAGCTCCTTCGAGAGCGCGGTCGACTCCGGCGTGACCGCGGGCAGGTCCCCGGTGGATCGCGGGGCGAGGCGCCGGCCGGTCGGGCGGTGCGACCAGATCAGCTCGGCGAACGATGAGTCGAGCGACGCAGCGGCGCGGGCATTCGCGATGGCGGCCTCGATCTTGCCGCGGTGGCGGACGATCGAGGCGTCCGCGAGCAGGCGCCGGACATCGGAGTCGCCGAACCGGGCGACCCGTTCGATCTCGAAGTTCGCGAAGGCCGCGCGGAAGCTCTCTCGCTTGCGCAGGATCGTGAGCCAGGAGAGCCCGGACTGGAAGCCCTCGAGGACCATGCGCTCGAACAGCCCCCGGTCGTCGGTCACCGGCCGACCCCACTCTTCGTCGTGGTAGCGCTCGTAGTCCGGCGTGGATAGGCCCCACCAGCAACGGCGGCGGCCGTCGGAGCCACGGGCGAGGGCGGTCATGCGGTCACCGTCTTCCGCCCAAGTCGAAGCGGGCATCGCTGCCCCTGGAGGCCAGGAGCCTAAGCGGCGGGCAACCCGCGGTCGGCAGGTTGACGGGGATCGATCCCCTTCGCGCGAGCCGCGCCAGCGGGCGGTCGCCGCAGCGGACGCTCAGCCACCCGCGCGCCGTCGGCAGGGTCGCGAGCAGGCTGCCGCTGGGCGCCGGCCCGGTCGACCGGAGCTCGCTCACACGCGCCGGCGTCCCTCGCATCCGCAAGACGGCGCTGCCGGCCGGCCGGCACCAGAAGCCGCCGCCGTGGCCGATCTCGAATCGGGCCCCGGCGATCTCGAACGGCCCGAAGCAGGCGCGCATCCAGCGGGCGCGCTGCGGGCCGGACCGCCGCACGAACGGCCCCGGCGCCCTGTAGTCGCCGGGCAGTCGGCGCAGGCGCTCGCCCTGAAGGCTCGGCGGCGCATCGGAGTCGAGCCTGTAGCGAGCGCGGAGCACCTGGTTCAGCTTCCAGAAGTAGTTGTCCTCGTGGCGTCCCGCGCCCGAGGCGTACTCCCGGAACCGGGGCCGGTTGTCGAACAGGTACACGGCGTCGAAACGACCGTCGAGGAACAGCCTGACCAGCCAGCGCGGCTGCTCGCCGGCGGCGAGCAGATCCTGGAGATGCACGTGCGTGGGATAGACCTCGTCGCGCGCACGCACGTTCAAGTCGCCGAAGACCGGGTGGTAGATGCGCCGCTTCTCGGCGGCGTCCCGGAGCGCAGCCGACGCTTCGTACCAGTTCCACACCACGCGCGCCGGCGTAGCGTAGACGTCCAGGTCCCGCAGCGGCGAGCGCAGCGCCTCCGACTGGCTCACGACGAACAGCGCGCCGACGACGAGCGCAACGGCTGTCGCGCTGCGCGGGTCCGCCAGCCCGCGACGCCAGGCGAGCGCGGCAGTGAAGCCGAGCGCCCAGACGACCCCCACGAACTGGTTCTGCACGCTGCCGATCTTGAGATTGCCGAGGACCGCGGCCAGTGAGCCGAGGACGACGAAGGTGAGGAGCAGGCCGGCGCGGGCGCCGTCGTCGCGGGCATAGGCAGTGGGCGCCGGCTCCTCCCGGCGCACGGCGGCGAGCAGCCACAGGACGCCGGCAAACAGCGCCACCGGGCCGACCGAGGACAGCAGCTCGCCCGCCGAATCGAGCAGGTCCTGGTCGGTCCCGACCCGGACTGGGAGCTCCACCAGGAAGAAGCTCGACCACCCGTCGGTAGCGAGCGCGAGCACTCCGAAGACGAGCCCGTTCAGCGCCAGCAGCCCGCCTCCAAAGGCGATTCCGTCCACGCCCCGCGCCTTCCCCCGGAGCGCGCCCGCACCGAACCACACCGCGCACGCGACGGCCGCGATCCCCGCCGGCTGCTTCGTCCAGAACGCGGCGGACAGCAGCACCAGCGAGCCGATCATCGCCCTGCGCGACCCGGCGGAGGCCCTCGGCACCAGGAGGAGCCCTCCGAGCGCGAGCGCCCAAGCCGCCTGGTCGGCTCGTGCGGAGTAGAGGAAGTGGAACGGCACCAACCCGACGAACCACCAGGCGAGCGCCCCTACGCCGATCGCGCCGGCCGCGACGATCGGGTCGTCGGCCTCGCCGCCGCGGCGCGGCCCGTAGGCGAGCCGGGCCGCCATCGCGGCCAGGGCGAGGCCGGAGGCGATCGACAGAAGCGGTCCCCAGCCCGCCCAGTCGTGCAGGTGGTCGAGGGCCCCGAGGGCCAGCGGGAAGAGCGGCGTCAGCGGGAGCCCGCCGTAGCCGTCCGCGGGGTCTCCGTAGAGGCCGGTGCCGACGAGCACGGCCTGACCGTCGACATGGGTCGCCCTCGAGTCGTACTCGAGATAGGGATCTGTGGTTCCCAAGAGCCCCGCCAGCGACTGCGCCACGCCGGTCAGGACCGGCAGGGCGAACAGAAGCGTCGCCAGCGGCAGTGCCCGGACGGCGAGGCGGCGAAGCTTCGAGGCGCGGCCGGGACGGCGGCCCGCGCGGGGCGGGACCAGCGAAGTCACCAGGCCCGGCAGGCTATAGCCTGCTGGCGTGCACATCCTCGTCCTGACGGACCGCGACTGGACGCATCCGCAGGGGGGCGGAACGGGCACCAACCTATTCGGGCAGGTCTCACGCTGGCTCGCCTGGGGCCATCGCGTTTCGGTGATCGCCTGCGGCTACGGCGGTTGCAAGGCGCGCGAGGAGATCGGCGATCTCACGGTCCACCGGGTGGGCGGGCGCTCGACCGTATTCCCGCGAGCGATCTGGAAGCAGTGGCGCGGGCTCGTCCCGGACGCCGACGTCGTGCTCGAGGTCGTCAACGGCGTCACATTCCTCACGCCGCTCTGGCTGCAGACGCCGCGCGTGACGCTCGTCCACCACATCCATCGCGACCACTACCTCCGCGAGATGGGGCGCAAGGGAGCGGTCGCCGCGTTCCTCCTCGAGACAGCGCCGCTTCGCTACGTCTACCGCGGCTCGCGCTTCCTCACCATCTCCCAGGCGGCCGCGCGCGACATCGAGGCCCACGGCGTCGCTCCGCGGCAGATCGACGTGAACTACATCGGGGTCGAGGCCGACGCGTTCGAGCCCGGCGAGCGCTCGGCAGAGCCGACGCTCCTGTACCTCGGCCGGCTCAAGCGGTACAAGCGGATCGAGGTGCTGCTCGACGTGCTCGAGCACGTCCCGGAGGCCACGCTCGACCTGGCGGGCGACGGCGACCACCGCGATGCGCTCGTCGAGGAGATCGAGCGCCGCGGGCTGTCGGAGCGCGCTCGGCTGCATGGGCACGTCAGCGAGGAGCGCAAGCGGGAGTTGTACCAGCGCGCCTGGGTCAACCTGACCGCCTCCTCCGCGGAAGGCTGGTGCCTGACGGTCATGGAGGCAGCGGCGTCCGGCACGCCGAGCGCAGCCTTGGCGGTCGGCGGGCTGCCCGAGTCGATCGTCGACGGCGAGACCGGGCTGCTGGCCCACACGCCGGCGGAGCTGGCCGAGAGGACCGCGCTGCTCGTACGCGACCCCGCGCTGCGCGACCGGCTCGGCCACCGCGCGCTCGAGCGCGCCCACGAGTTCACGTGGGAGCGAACCGCCGAGCGCAACCTGCGGGTGCTGGAGGAGGAGCACGCTCGGGCCGCTGCCCCGGCGGGTCGCGACGGCGCCCTCGAGCCGGCTCCGGTGGGCCTGCGCGCGCTCGCGCGCAGCGACACCGGCCGCGCGGCCGGCCTCGCGGCCGCCGTCATCGCGAGCAACGTGGTGGCGCTCGGGTTCACCGTCGTATTCGCGCGGATACTCGGGGCGTCGGGCTACGGCTCGCTCGCCGCGCTCCTGTCAGCGTTCATCATCCTGATGGTCCCGGGCTCCGCACTGCAGATCGCGGCCGCGCGCGAGGTGAGCCACTCGCTGGCCGCGGGCGACCCGGCCCCCGGAGCCGGCGTCAGACGCTGGCTATCGCGGCTCGGGCTGGCCACCGTCGTGGTGGCCCTGGCCGCCATCCCGATGCGCGAGGTGCTGGCCGCGATACTGAACGTCGACGAGGTCTGGGCGGCGGCTGCCGTTCCGCTTACGGCGATGCTGTGGATGATGCTCTCCGTCGAACGCGGCGCGCTTCAGGGGTTCCAGCGCTACAAGATCGTGGGGTGGAGCATCGTGGCCGAGGCGTCCTCGCGGCTCGTGTTCGCCCTGCTGCTGGTCGGGGTCGGCCTCGACGTGACCGGCGCCTTCCTGGGGAGCGCGCTGTCGCTGATCACGGTCGGGACGGCGCTGTCGATACCCCTGCGGGCCTCTCTGCCGGATGTCGAGATCGCCGATGCGCCCCGGCTCCGCGACCTCCTGGCCGGAGCCTGGCTGCCCGTCGTGGGCCTGATGCTGCTGTTCGCGCTCCAGGAGGTGCACGTCATCGTCGTGAAGCACGAAGCGTCCGGCGACGCCGCGGGGTCCTACGCCGTCGCCGCCGTGGCGGCCAAGGCGATCATCTGGGTGGCGGTCGGTCTCGGCATGTACCTGTTGCCGGAAGCGGCGCGCCGGGCGCGAACAGGCGTGCCCGCGCGCCCCATCCTGGTCCGAACCCTGGCGCTGATCGCCGCCGCGGCGATCCCGATGGTGCTGATCTACGCGGTCGCCGCGAAGCCGCTGCTCGGCGCAGTCTTCGGCGACGACCTGACCGACGCCTCGGGCGCGCTGCCCTGGCTCGGGCTGGCGATGGCCCTGCTCGCCTGCGCCTACCTGTCGGTTCAGTACCTGATCGCCCTCGGTCGCTCGGGCTTCATCTGGGTGCTCGGGGTCGCGGCGATGACAGAGGTCGTGCTGCTCGTCGGCATCGGAGCCGACCTCACGAACATCGCCCTCGCGCTGTTCGCCCTGCAGCTGGCATGCGCCACGACGATGCTCGGCATCTCCTTCCGAGGCCGCGAACGCCTCGGAGCGCCGAGCGGGCCGGCCCCAGCGGGGTGAGCCGAGCCTCGCTCGACGAATCCCGGCGGGCCATCCAGGGTGTCGAAGGGTGGCTCAGCGACGACCAGGCTGGGCGGCTGTACCGATGCGCGGGCGAGCTTCGTCCGCCGGCTCGGATCGTCGAGATCGGGAGCTTCCGCGGGCGCTCCGCGATCGTCCTGGCTCTCGGCGCGCCGGAGGGCGTCCGAGTGACGGCGATCGATCCGCATGCCGGCAGCGACCGCGGCCCGCGTGAGATCGAGGGCTATGCGGCAGAGGCGACGGCGGACAACCGCGCCTTCCACGCAAACCTCACCCGAGCTGGGCTCGAGGAGGTGGTGGAGCATGTGCGACTTCCATCGCTCCAGGCGTTGGCGGCCGTCGACGGTCCCGTCGCGCTCCTGTACGTGGACGGCGCGCATCGTTACCGTCCCGCGCGCGAGGACATCGCCCGCTGGGGGGAGCGCGTCTCGGCCGGAGGCACCCTGCTCGTACACGACGCCTGGTCGGCGGTCGGGGTCACGCTGGCTCTCATTCGGCTGCTCGCGTTCGGCGGTCGCTTCCGCTATGTGGGGCGCACGGGGTCGCTCGCCGAGTACCGGCGCGAGGAGGCGGGCGGCCGCACGCGGGCCTTGAACGCCATTCGCCAGCTCGCCGAATTGCCCTGGTTCGCCCGCAACCTGCTCGTCAAGCTGGCACTCGTTCTGGGGTTGCGGCCTCTGGCTCGGGTGCTTGGTCATCGCTCCGGCGACTGGCCCTACTGACGAGCGTCCGCCACAGAGCGAGGGCGAGCAGGACGAGGGCCCCGAGAGTCACCCAGTGCGGCGGGACGAGGTCCTTCGCGTAATCCGTGTCGAAGCCGCCGCCCGTCCGTCCGGGAAGCATGACGAGGTAGAGCAGCGGCACTAGGACGACGAGGAGGCCGGCGGCGGCGAGACACAATGCTCGCGCGCCGGCGCCCCGCCACAGCAGCACCGCCACGAGCGGCCCGAGCACGACCCCGGCACGGAGACCGAATGCAAAGCCACAGACGACGGCGACAGCGACCCCGACGAACGCTGCACGCAAGGGTGAGAGCGTCTGGACGCGGTCCGTCCCCGGGACATTCGCCGGAGCTGCTTCCGGCTCGACGGCGTTCCGCGTCTCGCCGCGCCCTTCGGCTCCGGCCTCGAGCGGCCCTTTGGCCGCGAGCCAACGCGCCTGCCGCCGGCGCGGGAGCGCCACCAGCGCCAGCATCGCCAAGCACCCGAGCGCGGAGATGGCATAGGAGATGCGCGCCGTGCGGTTCGGGCCGAACTCGAAGCTCGCCACGCGGCAACCGCGGTCGACCCGCCAGCCGTTCGCATAGCCGTCCAGCGGCGCCGGCTCGCCGAGGTCCTCGCCGCCGCAGGAGGCCTTCCACCCGGCGTTGAAGCTCTCGCCGAGCACGAGCCACGAGGGGCCGTCCACCGCGAGACGCACGCCGTCGTAGCTGCCACGAGTCTCGTCGCCGGGGTCGAGAACGCGGCCACCGCCAACCGGGCGTGCGGCGCCGGCTGGGGCCGGCGACCGCAGGCGCAGGAGATCGACCCGGAAGCGACCAGGCTCGGTCAGCACCTCGGCACGCCGAGCCGGCAGCCGAACAGGCGGGCCGCACTGCTCTGCCCGGACCGGGCCGGAAACGTCGCTTACCGGCCGCATCCGCACCACTCGGCCGCCCACTCGGACTCCGATGTCGCAGTCGGTGGCGGCTCGGCCCGACGCACCCCTCCCGGAGGCGCGGGCGCCCGGCGTTCGGGACACCCAGGCGTCCAGCACGTAGCTCCGCTGCGCGGGCGGCTCGATCACTCGAGCAACGGACTGCTCGGGCTCTCCGCCGGGACCGGGAGGGCGGTCGTAGGGAAGGTCGGACGTCGCGCGGGTGAAGACGTAGCTCAGCGACGAGTGGCGCAGGTCGGCTCCGCGGAGCGCGCGCTCCACTAGTTGCGGCGGCCTGAGCACCTCGCGCAGGTGGACTCCCGGGACACGCACCTCGGCGAGCGAGCCCGGCTCGCCTTCCGGACCCTGCACATCCGCGACCCTCACCCGCAGGCCGCTCGCCTCGCGCAGCCCCAGGCGGATCCGATTCCACCCCGGGTGCAGCGGCACGCGTCGCCCCGCGACGTCGATCGCGGTCACCCGCGCGCCGTCCACCCGCTTCGGAAGGACGTCCACATGGCTCACCGGACGCGGCCGGTCGAATGTGATCTCCAACCAGCGGCGCTCGTCAGCGAGATGGAAGTCCGGTTCCCACCATGTGCGCGGGTCGCCGTCGAACGCGGCGAACGCGCGGTGCTCCGGGAACTGTCGAAAGTGTGGGGAGAACGGGGACTCGAGCCGCCGGGCGCCCGGATACTCCGCGACGGTCTGGCCCGCCGTCCCCCGCTCCGCGAACGGGTCGAGGACGGCGGCGTCCTGGGAGAAGTCGACGTCGGCGGCGAGGGTGGTGCCGGTTGCGGGCAGGGGGTCGGAGCTGACGAAGGTTCGCCGCCGGTTGGTGTCGCTGATGACGAAGTCGTCGCCCCGGCGAGCCGCCGCCCGCAGCGCGGCGCCGCTGAGGTCGCCGGCGTAGGCAACCGCACGGCGTACGGGTAGGGCACCGAGCGCGGCGAGCGAGGCGACCCCATCACCCGAGCCGTCGACGACGGTCTCCGGCGAGGCCGGGTACACCCGCACGAGGGAACGACTCGACGGCAGGTCCGTGCGGCGCACCTCTGGCAGCGGGATGGTCGGCCTCGACCCGGCTCGGGCCAAGCGGCGCGCCGAGCGCGCTGGCTCAGGCGATGACGCCGCGTGGGTCGCTCCGAAACGTCGCTCCGGCCCGTAGCGCCGCGCCGGGTCCGCTAGGCCGCCGCGCCTGAGCGCGCGCTCAGCGTCGGCCGGCGCGGCGGCTCCGCTCAGGAAGCGATCGTCGTCTGTACCGGTCACCACGGCGCGCACGCCCAAGAGCGAGAGTAGGCGGGGCAGCTGGCCGGGAAGCGCGCGGCCCTGCTGGACGAGCGCGTCCGTCGCGAACAGCATGTCGGCCGCGTGGAGGTCGCTGTAGGGGACGACGTACCGAACCGCCACCGGCCGCTCCGAGAGCGCCGGCAGGATCGGGTCCTGGGTGTCGCCCCAGCGGTAGTACGGAAAGACTTGACCGGGCAGGACCATCGCGCGTGAGCTGCGCGGCAGATCGCGGTCGAGGTCGCGAGCGGCGTCCGTCCATGCTCGCGGCACGTGGTCGTAGGCGATCGACGAGTCGATCGCGCGACCCGTGACGAGCGGCCAGCAGGCGACCGCGAGGAGCGCGGCGCCACCGGCGGCGAGAGCGGCGGCGGCGATCGTGCGACGCGGCGAGCGTGCGCCTCCAACAGGCACCCGCCGCCAAACCTCCCCGAACGCCATTCCCCCCAGGCACGCCACCGCGATCGCCGTCAGCGCACCGGCTTTGTATGTCGTTCGCAGGAACTGAATCGCCTCGACGTGGTTGTAGGCGAACGTGAGCCCTCTTCGCAGCGGCGTCCCTGGCGGGAAGCCCGCGAACATCACGAGGAGGCCGAGGAAGGCGAGCGCTACGAAGAACGGGCCGTAGCTCAGCCGCCGGCTCCACACAAAGCCACCCAGCGCGAGCCCGGACACGAGCAGGCCGGCGACGACTACAGCCGGCGCGAAGAGCAGGGTCTCGGTGTCGCTGAAGTACGGCTCGAGCTGCGCGCCGTAGCCCACGCCGTGATACGCGACCCAGTAACCGAGCAGCCGCAGGCTCTCGCTCAGGCTCGTTGTGTCCCAGATCGTGCCGACCCCCTCGGTGAAGGGCAGGAAGTTGAGTCCGTAGCGGGCGTGCGCCGCGACCGGCACGAGCCACCACAGCGAGGCGACCACCGAGAGCAGCGCCGCCCGCCAGCCGAAACCCCCGACCGCACGCCACGAGGCCCGTCCGGTTAGCGGCTCCCACACCGCCAGCAGGACCGGGCCGAGCAGCAGCCAGCCGGTGACCGCGGCGTTCACGCCGCCGCCAGTTGAGGCAACCAGCAGGGCGAAGGCGGCCGGCCAGCGCCAGCCACGCGCCGCCCCCACCCCACGGCGGACCGTGAGCAGCAGCCAGGGCAGCGCCGCGTAGCCGAGCAGGGTGACCGAGGTCCGGTTCGCGAAGACGACGACGTACGGGTTCATCACCGTCACCGCACCCGCCGCCAGGTGGGCGGCGCCGCGAGGCCGCTCGAGCGTGGCGTCCAGCAGGCGAACGACCCCCCACGCCGCAACCGCCAGCAGGGTCCCAAGCCAGAGCCGCTCCACGACCCAGGGCGCCAGCCCGACTTGCTCGCCGAGCGCGAAGAACGGCCCCATCGGGAACAGGTAGCCGGCGTACTGGCCCGCCTGCACCTGACCGAGTCCGCCCGAGGAGCTCCAGACGGAGGCGACGTCGCCCAGGAACTGTCCCGGATCGACGTGCAGGTCGATCTTCGTGTCCGCCACCGCGATTCCCGGCCGCTGGGCGAAGGCGAGGCCGTAGGCAAGCGCCGCAAGACCGAGCGGAATCGCACGGGCGCCCAGCCACTGTCGAAGCCCGGCGAACGTCACGGCCAAGGCCCCAAGGCTACCCTGCGCCCCCGTGCCCGGGCCGCGAATCAGCGCGTCGAGCCCCGTGGCGGCCGCCGAGCCCGGAGCCGCCGCGCCGCGCATCCAAGTCGCGCCCGGAAGGCGCGGCTCGGCGCTGCTCCTCGTCGCCGCTGCGCTCCTCGCGGCGCCCGCCGTCCTCGCGTTCTTCTCCGGCGGCTACTTCGCGACCGGCGCCCAGGCCGGGCTCGTCGCGGCTGTCGCGGGTTGGGTCGTTGTCGCGCTCGCCGCGATCCTCGCGCCCGACCCGTTGCCCCGCTCTACCCCTGGACGCGTGTGCTTCGCCGGCCTCGCCGGGCTCGCCGCCTGGACCGCCGTCTCGCTCGCCTGGACGCCGACGCTCGACCCCGCCCTCGCCGACGCGGAGCGTGCCTTCCTCTACCTGGCCGTGCTGACGGCTGCGGCCGCCACGCTGCGGACTCGAGCGCTCGCCCGCGCGGTCGAGCCGGCGCTGGCGGCGGGCGTCCTCGTCGTCTGCGCCTACGCTCTCGCGACGCGGCTGCTGCCCGAGCTCGTCCCCTCCACGCCCGGTTTGCGCGCTCAAACCCGGCTCGACCAGCCTCTCACCTACTGGAACGCACTGGGCGCGCTCACCGCGATGGGGATCGCGCTGACGCTGCGCGTCGCGTCCGACGCCGCTCGGCCGACCGTCCTCCGGGCTGCGGCGGCGGGGAGCGTTCCGCCGATGGTGCTGACCCTCTTCCTGACGGTCTCCCGGGGCGGCGTGGTGGCGGCCGCCGCGGGCGCCGCCGCTCTGTTCCTCCTCGTCCGCGACCGGCGCACGCTCGCCTCGATCGTGCTCGGGGGCGGCCTGGGAGCGCTCGCCTGCCTGGTCGCGGCCCGTTTCGACACCATCGTCGATCTCGCGGGAAGCGAGTCCGCGCGCCAGAGCGACGGCGTCGTCGTGCTCGCGGTCCTCCTCTGCCTCGGCACGCTCGCCGCCGGCGGGCAGGCGCTGCTCGTCCGCCGCGGCCTGGCCACGGCGCCCATCCAATTCGGCCGTCGTGGTCGGCTGCTCGCGGGACTCGCCGCGGCGGCGGCCGTGGTGGCGGTCGCGGGCGCGCTCGTCGCCGGCAGCGCGGAGGAGGCCGGCAGCGGCAGCAAGCTGCCTCAGGGGGTCGAGCGCTTCGGGAGCGTGAAGTCGAACCGATACGACTACTGGGGGATCGCGCTGTCGAGGTTGCCGGATCGGCCCTTGCAGGGACAGGGCGCGCACGGCTTCGCGGTGCTCTGGCTCGAGGATCGGGAGATTCGCGAGGGGGCGCAGGACGCCCACTCGCTCTACATCGAGACGCTGGTCGAGCTGGGACTCGCCGGCGTCCTGCTGCTCGGCTGCTTCCTTGGCGGCGCGGCGGTGTGTCTCGTAGGTGCTCGCAGGGCTCCGGGCGGCCGCGAGCTCACCGCGGGCTGGGCCGCCGCGGGGATCGTGTGGCTCACGCATGCCGCGGTCGACTGGGACTGGGAGATGCCGGCGCTGACGCTCGTCTTCGTGCTCCTGGCCGGCTCCGCCATCGCCGCGGCCGACGGCTACGCGGGGGCGGCCGTCCGCCGGCGCTCGGCGACCGCAGCCGACAGCCGCCCCGACACCGCCTCGAGCCCGACGGCCCCCAACACGATCAGCGAGGGCTCCGCCGCCACACGGAAGCGCGTGACCCCGTAGATCAGCACCGCGGTCAGGCTCACCATGACCACGAACGCGAGCAGCGGCCAGAGCGGCCGCCCCCGCCGCCGCAGCGCAACCGCCCCGACAACGGCCAACGCCAAGAGCGGGTAGAGGAAGACGAGCCCGGCTCGGCTCGCCCACCTGCTGCGGCCCTCGAAGAACTCGTACTTGGCCTGCTGTAGCGGCCGGTACAGGTCCCAGACGCGCAGGAAGCGCACCGCCATCACCACGGGCAGCCGCCCGATGTGGTCGCGCGCGTAGTCGAAGCCACGACGGCGGTACTCGGCCGCCCCCTCCGACTCGTCGCCGCCCACCGGGCCGCCGAAGCACGGCAGCGCCCAGAGCCCGGTGAACCGCCCGTGGTAGACCCGATCGCAGTTGGCGCCGGCGAAGACGGAACTCGAGTTGGTCGAGACGAGCACCGGCTTGTCGAACGTGGTCATGTTGCGGATCGTCCAGGGCGCCAGCACCACAGCGAACGCCGCGAGCGCAGCGGCCGCCAGCGCGCCCCGCCGGCCCCACCCGCCTGGCGCAAGAAGGGCAAGCGGGAGGAGCAGCAGTGGCGCCAGCATGAGCGCCTCGCCGCGGGTGAGGGCCGCGAGCCCCGCGATCGCGCCGAGGGCGGCGGCCACCCCCAGCGACGGCGCGCGGGCGAGCCGCAGGCCGAGCCACAGCGCCGCGGCGATCAGGAACGCATAGAGCGTCTCGCTCATCAGCGAGCCGTCGATGACCCACAGAAAGGGATAGATGGCCGCGATGCCCCCGGCGATCAGCCCGACTCGCTCGTTCAGAGCCTCGCGACCGGCGAGGCCTACCAGCCCCACCGTCCCGGCGCCGACGAAGCAAAGCAAGACCTTCTGGGTAGTGATCGCGTCGGCCCCCAGCTTCACCAGACCCGCCAACAGCAGCGGAAAGAGCGGCGGGTGCTCTGCCGTGGGATCACCGACATGCGGGTCGATCTGCGCGAAGATCGCCACCTTGGTGAAGCCGTTGCCGGCGGCCAGGTTGTGCGACCAGTGCCAGTAGGTGAGCGCATCTCCGAAGGTCGGGATGTCCTTCGCGAAGAGCGCTACGTAGAGCAGCCGCAGCGCCAGTCCGACGAGAACGATCAGGGCCAGGCGCGGCAGGAAGGCGCGTGGGAGCGGCACCGGCGAAGCGTATGCTCTCCTTCCCGCCGTGTCCGCGCCCGGCAACCCCCGCGCCGAGCCCGTCGAGCCCGCCGTCGAGCCGCCGCCCGGCAATCCCCGCTTTCCGCTCTTCGACTCGCTGCGCGCCATCGCGGCGCTGAGCGTGCTCGTCACGCACGCCTCGCTGCTGGCCGGAGCCAACACCGGCGCCTGGTATGGCCGGTTCACGGCCCGCCTCGACGTCGGCGTCACAGTCTTCTTCCTGATCTCGGGTTTCCTGCTCTATCGCCCCTTCGTCGCCGCCCGGCTGAACGGGACCTCGCGGCCACGCGTCCCGGAGTATGTGAAGCGCCGCGCGCTGCGCATCCTGCCGGCTTACTGGCTCGCCCTCACCGTGCTCTCGGTCTACCCCGGCCTGCCTCAGATGTGGGACGCGCACTCCTGGGTCTTCTATGCGTTCATCCAGGTATACGACCAGCAGTGGCTGCTCGGCGGCCTCACCCAGACCTGGAGCCTCGCCATCGAGGTCTCCTTCTATCTCGCGCTGCCCTTGATCGTGCTGCTGATGGAGCGCCCCGCGTTCGGGCGCGATCGCCGCGCGAAGCTGCGCTCGGAGATCGTCCTGGTGATCCTCCTCTACGCGTCCGCGGTCCTGTTCCGCACGATCGTCAAGGCGAACGAGGCCGACCTTCCGGCCTCCGTGCTGAACGCCACGCTCCTCGGGACCTTCGACTGGTTCGCGCTGGGAATGGGGCTGGCGGTGGCGAGCGTCGCGCTCGCCGGACGAGCGCGTCAGCCGCTCCCGGTGCGGATCGTGGAGCGGCTCCCCTCGCTGTGCTGGTTGGTCTCGCTCGGGCTGCTGGTGGTGGCCGGCCACGCCATCGGGCTCAGCGGGGCGTTCCCGCAGGACTACACGCCCGGGCAGTGGCTTGGGCAGCATCTCCTGTACGGCGGCGTCGCGCTGTTCCTGCTGCTGCCTGCCGTGTTCGGCGACCGACTCGGAGGGGTGCCGCGGATCGTGTTGCGGGGTCGCGTGCTCGCGTGGCTCGGTCTCATCTCGTACGGCATCTTCCTGTGGCATGTGCCGATCGTGAACGAGCTCTCGACGAGCGGCGCCGAGCAGGATCTTTTCGGACAACGCTTCCCGTTCGCCGGGCTGACGCTTCTCACGTTCGCGATCACCACCGCGTGCGCGACCGCGAGCTACTACCTGGTAGAGCGCCCGTTCCTGCGGCTCAAGCATCCGCGCCGGCGGCGCGAGGAGCGAGCCGGCGCAGCTACTCCAAGGGAGGCCGGGGGTATAGCGGGTTGAGCTCGCCGGCCCGGTCGAGCGCCCGCCGCGCGCCGGCCGGATTCGTGTGCCGGAGCGCCAGCGCGAGCGTGACCCACGCGGCGAAGTTGCGCGGCTCGCGTGCGATCGCGCGGCGGGCGAGATGCTCCGCTCGGACGTCCTGGCCGGCGGACGCGCGAGCGGCGGCCGCCGCGAGCAGAGCCTCTGTGCCTGGCTGAACGTCGGCCACCGAATCGAGCCGGTCCAGCGCATTCGCGCGATCGGCGGGCGCCGGATCCGCCGCGAGCGTCTCCGTGGCGTCCTCGAGGCGCCGCTCGGCCACGAGCTGGACGGCGAGGACGCCCGCGATGGCCAGCGCGACGACGGCGAGAACCGCCCGGGTGACGGGCGAAGTCACGGGATGCGCCCTCGCGGCGGCGAGCTCTGGCTCGGCGCAGAGCAGCTCAGCGGCGCGGCCTCCGCGGCAGCCGAGCTCATCGTCGCGCCGCCCGCAGGCGTTCCCGGGCCAGTGTCGCGATCACGCGCAGTCCGTCGGCGCCGGTCAGTTTCTTCCCTTCCTCGCGGCCCCGCGCCCTGTAGGTGATCGGCACTTCGTACACGCGCCGGCCCGACGCGAGCACCTTCGCCGTTATCTCCCCCTCGAGCTCGAAGCCGCGGGCGCTCAGGTCGAGAGAGCGCCAGAGCTCGGTCCGCATCGCCTTGTGGCAGGTCATGATGTCGGCGAGCCAGCTGTCGAACAGCACATTGGCGACCATCGTGACGATCTTGTTCCCGACCACATACCAGAAGCTGAACGAGGAGTGCGACGCGAAGCCTCGCGTGCCGAACACGACCTCGGCGTCGCCGGATCGCAGCGGCTCGAGCAGGTCGGCGATGTCGGCCGGGTCGTACTCGAGGTCTGCGTCCAAGATCGTCGACCAGGTTCCGCTCGCGTGGTCGATGCCGGTCCGCACTGCGCGGCCCTTGCCCTGATTGCTCTCGTGGAAGACGACCCGGACGTCTGACCCCCAGTCCCGCTCGCGCAGAAGCTGGCCCGTCCCGTCGGTCGAGCCGTCGTCCACCACTACCAGCTCCCGAGACTCCACCGGAAGCTCGGCGTCGAGCGCGCGCCTTATCGCTTCCTCGACGGTCGCCCGCTCGTCGTAGACCGGCATGAGGATTGTCAGCTCGGGCACGCTAGATGACTGGTACTGATTCCGGAACCGGCGTGCCGGCACCCTATATTCCGCCCCGTGTCGACGGGTGCACACGCGGCGGCCCGGCCGCGGACGTCCGTCCTCCTGGCCCGGGATCCGCTGAAGCTCGCCGCCCTGTTCGCGGGCGCCGCGCTGATCTCCTGCTTCACGATCTTCCGCGGCGGGGCCGAGTTCGACGAGGGCGTCGTGCTCGCGGCGGCTCAGCGCGTCGCCTCGGGGCAGATCCCCTACAGCGACTTCCTATGGCCCTACGGCCCCGCCCATCCGTCCATCTTGGGCGGATGGTTCGAGCTGTTCGGCCCGTCGCTGATGAGCTGGCGGGTGTTGCGGGTGCTCTGCGACGCGTCGGTGGCGCTCACCGTCTATGTGCTGGTGCGCCGGGGCACCTCGGAGCGGCTGGCGCTCGTGGGCTGGCTGACGGCCGCTTGCGCGATGGCCCAGCCGACCAGCGCGGGGCCTTTCCCGTACGGGCTGCTGTTCTCGTTGCTCGCGTTTGCCGTTGCGGACGGCGGCGGGGTAGCGGGTCTCGGGCTCGGTGCGGGCGGGCGGCCCGGCTCGCCGGCGCTGCCGTGGGGAGGCTCAACGCGTCTCAGGAAATATGGGCCGGTTTCGTATCGAGCCTCTTGGTCGGGGGCTCGAGCGCGCTCGCTTCGCACGCCGATTGTGGCCGGCGCGCTGATCGCCCTGGCCGCCGCCTGGCGGCTCGACTTCGCGCTCTATGGCGGCGGCGCGGTGGCCGTGGCGCTGCTGCTGCAGCGCGAGCGCCGTCCCGAGATCCTGCCGTTTGCCGCGGTCGCGATCGGGCTCACGCTGCTGATCTACCTGCCCTTCGCGATCGCGGCCGGCCCCGCCGACCTCTGGGACCAGCTGGTGGCGAAGTCGCTCCGCGAGAAGGAGTGGTGGACCCTCCCCTTCCCGTTCTCCTACAAGGGCGGCTTCACCCTCTGGCCGCCCGGCGACATGCTCGAGGACGCCAAGGACGTCCTCGGCTACTACGTGCCGCTATTGACGGTGGTCGGCCTCGCGCTGACGATCGTCGCGGCGCTGCGCGAGCGGCTTCCTCCGCGGCTCGCCGGCCTGATCGTGCTGGGCGCGGGCGGGCTCGCCTATCTCCTCTCGCGCGCCGACGAGTTCCACGCCACTCCGCTGCTGGTGGTGCTCGCCGTCGCGCTGCCGCTCTGCCTGGCGGCGTTGCAAGCGGGCGGCGCCGCTTCCTACGGACCTCGGTCCGGCGGTGCCTCTTCGTCCGGTCTGCGGCTGCGGCGGGGCGGTTCGTACGGACGCCGGCTGCGCCGAGCCGCTTCGCTGCGGACCCCACGTGCCGGCTCCTACGGACTTCGGTCGCGCGGCGGCGGTCCACACGGCAGCGCGGGCTTCCGCTCCGGCCTCGCGGGCGTGCTCGCGCTCGCCGTCGCCGCCGTCCTCGCGCTTCTGCTCGCCTACGGCGTCTGGAACAGGCTGTCGGCGCTGGTTCGCCCGCCTGAGCTCGCCACGATCGACGTCCCGGTCGCCCACGGGGCCAAGGCGCCGCCGCGCGAGGCTCATGGGATCGAGGGGATGGTCGCCGAGGTACAGCGCCTCGTCCCGCCGGGGAAGCCGATCTACGCCGCCACGCGCCGCTCCGACCTCGTGGCGTTCAACCAGCCGTCGATCTACGTCCTCACGGAGCGCCCGAACGCGACGGACGAGGACTTCGGTCTGCTCGCCACAGGCAAGTCCCAGGTCGCGACCGTAGACGCCCTTCGCCGCGAGCGTCCGCGGGCGATAGTGCGCTGGCTCGACCCGATCTCGGTGAAGCGCGAGGACAACAAGCGCGGACACTCCACCGGGGTGCACTTCCTGGACCGCTACCTCGCCGATGAGTATCGCCCGCTGCGCCGCTACGGCGTCTACCAGGTGCTGGTGCCGCGGCGGTAGAGCGATCCCGGGCGTCGCGGCGGCAGCGCGCGGCGCTGGAGGCGCGCGCCCTCCACCGAGCTCCCTCCCGGCCCCTCGCGCAGGGCGGCGTCGACCTCGCTCGGGAACATCCTTCGGAAGATTTGCGCGTCGAAGCGCCGCGCGTTCGTCACGCACGCCCGGCTGTCCACGGCGGTCGAGTCGAACGCGGCCACCGTCTCCGCGAGCTCGTCGGGACCGCCGTCCCAGAACCAGCCTGTCACGCCCTCCACCACGGTCTCGAGGAGCCCTCCGCCGGCGCGGGCGATTACCGGCCGTCCGGCCGCCTGGGCCTCAACCGCCGCGATCCCGAACTCCTCCATGCTCGTGACCACCAGCGCGCGGCTCGTCGCCATCAGCTCCTCGGCCTCCGCGTCGCTCACCCGGCCGGCGAAGCGGATCGTGGGCCCGGCCAGGCGACGGAGTCGACGGCGGTCCGGCCCGTCCCCCGCAATGACCAGCGGCAGGCCGAGCCGATTGAACGCGTGGACGGCGGCGTCGATTCGCTTGTGCGACACGAGCTCGGACAGCACCAGGTAGTGATCCCCCACGGCCCTGGGGCGGAAGCGACCGGTCGCCACCGGCGGATACACGATCCGCGAGTCGCGCCCGAAGTACGTCTTGATCCTCGCCTGCGTGATGCGCGAGTTCGTTATGTAACGGTCGACCCGCTGGGCGGCGATCCAGTCCCACTCGCGCCAGCGGCGGAAGAAGCCCCGCAGCGCCGCACGCGAGATCGGGTCGGCGCGCTCCGCCAGCGTGCGGTGGCGCTCGTTCCATGCGTATCGGAAGGGGTTGTGGCAGTAGGAGACGTGCACGGTCTGCTCGCCGCAGATCACCGCGTGCGCCCAGGCGCTCGAGCTCGAGATGACGAGGTCGTAGCCCGACAGGTCGAACGACTCGATCGCGGCCGGGTATAGCGGCAGCAGCGCGCGGAAGGTGCGTGCGGTCGGGCGCACGCGCTGGAGGAATGAGGTCTGGATCCGGCGGTGTGCGAACCGCCCTTCGGTGCCGCGTTCGTCATAGACGGGGGTGAAGACGTCCGCGTCGGGCCAGAGGTCGCAGATCTCCAGGAAGACCCGGTCTGCACCGCGTACGCTGACGAGGAAGTCGTGTACGAGCGCGGTCCTCAGCTCGATACGCCCAGACCCCCCGTTCGCATGCACCGCGCCAGTCTATGGGGCAGGACGGCTACGCTGTTCGCCGATGAGTCGACGTCTTGCAGCAGTCCTGCTCGCGCTCGCCCTGCTCGGGGCGCCGTCGGCGGCCCTTGCGCAGAACGCCGGCGACGAGCAGTACGCCGACCCATTCGGTCAGGTGAAGCAGAAGGACAAGGGCGGCCAGCAGCCTTCGAACGGCACGGAAGCGCCCGCGACCTCCCCCGCGCCCTCGGCTCCGGCGCAGCCGGTGACCGAGCCGGCCGCTCCGGCGGAGGACCCCGTTGCCGCGCCGGCCCAGACGAGCACCACCACGTCGGCTCAGCTGCCGCGGACCGGCCTGCCGGTCGCCGCGCTTGCACTGGCCGGAGCTGCGCTGGCAGGGGCCGGCGCCGGCCTGCGCCGCCGGCTGTAGCCCGACTCACCAGCGCCGCCGCGCCCCCATCGCGGTCCCCTCGACCAGACCGCGGAGCTTCGCTACGGCCAGCCTCAGCCGGAGGTTCGAGCGGTGGCGGGCTGCGCTCGCGAGCATGTGCAGCACGTCGATCGCGCCCCAGGACCAGAGCCAAAGTCCGCCCAGCACGTCGCCCCCGCGCAGATGCTTCATCGCGAATCCCGCCCAGGCGCGGACGTAGCCCCGCTGGAGCGCAGGGAGCTCGTCGGGCGAGCGCCACTGGTCGTGGCTCAGCCGCACTTGCGGTGAGAGCCACGCGACGCGCCTCGAGCGCAGCAGCCGATAGTTGAAGTCCATGTCGTCGGCGGCCGGGAAGTCCGGCACGCCAGGGCCGAGTCGCTCATCCCAGCCGCCCAATCGTTCGGCGACGGCGCGCCTCACCGCGAAGAACACGCCGAAGCCGATGGCGCCCGGGATCGTCCAGCGCCCGGAGCGGCGCTGAGGTCGGACGACGGGAAAGGTCGTGACCGGGAGGTAGTCGCCGGCCGGGGCGCCCGCGGCGGAGACGTCGCCACTCACCCAGTCCGCATCCGGATGTGCGCGGGTCTCAGCGCGCAACGAGGCCACCAGCTCGGGCTCGGCGATGCAGTCGTCGTCGACGAAGGCGATCCATTCGCCACGCGCCGCGCCCGTGGCGAGATTGCGGGCTCGAGATAGGCCCCTTCCTCGATCTCTGATCACGGTGGTCTCCGGACGCTCACGCTCGAGCGCCTCCAGCCGAGGGTCGGACTCGTCGCTCTGGTCGATGACGACGAGCTCGAACCCCGGGTCGGTTTGGCGAGCGAGGGCGTCGAGAGCAGCCCGGAGCTTGTCCGGCCGATTCCTGGTGCAGATCGCGACCGTGAGCTCCACGCGGGACGCGCGGATGCTAACGCCGCCCAGTGCGGGGGCTGGTGCTAGCGTCGCGTCCTTGCCGGATCCGACCGCCCTGTTCGTGAGCTATTCCTCCGTGCTCGGCGGAGCCGAGCGGATCTTGCTCGACGTCGCGACCGGGCTCCGCTCTCCTCCGCGCGCGGGCCCAGCCACCGGCGGCCCAGCCTTTCCCGAGCCAGGCGGGGGAGAGGCCATCGTCGCCTGCCCTCCCGGTCCCCTCGCCGACGCCGCCCGTGCTCGCGGCGTGCGTGCGATCGGCGTGCGGAGGCGCCCGCTCGAGCTCAGGGCGGGCGGGCGTGACCGACTCGCCACCCCGCTACGCCTCGCCGGTCTCGGCGCCGAGGTCCGACGCGCTGTGCGGGCGACCCGCCCGGACGTCGTGGTCGCGTGGAACATGCGCGGGCTGCTTGCGTGCAGCGCCGGCCTGACCGGGAGGCGGCGCCGACTGCCTCTTGTCTTTCAACACAACGAGCTCCTGCCGGGGCCGTTCATCGGGCGCGCCGTGCGAGCCGCCGCCCGGCGGGCGGACAGGGTGGTGTGCCTCTCCCGCACGATCGCCACCGACCTCGATCCGCGCGGCCGGATCCGGCGACTCGAGGTCGTGCCCGCCGGGGTCGATCTCGACCGCTTCACGCCGCCCGCGGGCGGGCTGCACGCGGTGGGCCGGGAGGTTCTGGTGCTCGGGGCGATGGTGCCCTGGAAGCGACCCGAACTCGCGCTCGATATCTTCGCCCGCGCCGCGACCGAGCTTCCCGACCTCCGGCTGCGCTTCGCGGGCGAGCCGATCGGCGCCGGCGGCGCCGAGCTGCTCGAGCAGCTCCGCCGGCGCGCCGCGGAGGACGGACTCGACGCTCGAGTCGACATCGCCGGCCGCCTAGAAGACCCGGTCGCCGCCCTCCGCCGCGCCGCCTGCCTTCTGCACTGCGCCGACCGGGAGCCTTACGGGCTCGCGCTCGTCGAGGCGCTCGCCTGCGGAGTCCCGGTCGTGGCGCCGGCGTCCGGCGGCCCGGTCGAGATCGTGAGCGAACGAGCGGGTCGCCTCTACCCGCCGGGCGACGTAGCGGCCGCGGCCGTCGCCATCCGAGAAGTCCTAGACCCGGCCCATCAGGCGGAGTACCGCGCAGCCGCCCGGGCCCGCGCGGAACGTCTCTTCGACCTCGAGGACGCCCGCCGCCGCTACCGCACGCTGTTGGTGGAGTTGGCTTCGTGAGGGTGTGGGGTCGCCCGGTCGCCGCCCGGAGTTGACCGCCTCCGTCGCGATCAATGCGCGTGCCGCAATCCGGCGGGAGATGGGCGGTGTCGAGCGGGTCGCTCGTGAGCTGTCCACTCGGCTGCCGGCGCTTCGCCCCGAGCGCTATCGCGTGGTTCGCCCGCCGGCGGCGCTCGCGCATCGCGCCGGGCAGGCCTGGGAACAGTCAGTCCTCCCGATCACCGCGCGCCGCAGCTCGCTGATCATCTCACCAGCGAATCTCGCACCGGTAGCCAGTCGGCGAAACGTCGTCTATATCCATGACGCGGGTCCGTTTCGCGGACCGGGGTGGTTCGGCCGGGCCTACGTCGCCTGGCACCGCGCGCTCCTGCCGAGAATCGCCCGCCGCGCCCGGCTGATCCTGGTGCCGTCGGAGTTCGTGAAGGAGGAGCTCCGCGAGCTGTTCGGCCTGAGCCTCGACGGGATTCGGGTCATCCCTTCCGGTGTGGACGAGCGCTTCAGGGCGGCAGCAGCGCGGCCACCCGGCGATCGCCCCTACGTGCTCGCGGTAGGCACCGACAGCGCCCGCAAGAACCTGGCGCTCCTCGATCAGGCGAGCCCAGCCCTGACTCGGGCGGGTTTCGACGTGCTCGTCGCGGGTTCCGCGCGCGGGCACCTGCGAAGCGAGGCCACAGAGCGTCGTGCTCGTCGACTCGGTTACGTCCCCGAGTCTGATCTCCCCGCGCTCTACGCCGGCGCGGCCGCTCTCGCGATGCCTTCCCTCTACGAGGGACTCGGCCTGCCATGCCTCGAGGCCATGGCCTCGGGCACGCCCGTTGTCGCAGCCCCTCGGGCCGCGCTGCCGGAGACCTGCGGGGACGCCGCTCTGTATGCCGGTCCCGACGACCCCGAGGCCTTCGCCGGCGCCCTGCTCCGCGCCGCCGGACCCGAGCGGGAGCGGCTCGTTGCCGCTGGCCGGAAACGCGCCGCAAGCTTCACTTGGAAGCGCACGACTCACGTCATCGACACAGCAATCGGCGAGCTGCTCGCCGAAGGCTGAGCGCTCACCGCCGGAACTTCAACACGAACGGCCCGCACGGCCGGCTGCCGTCGCGCTGCGGGCGGCCGTCTATTCCCTTGGGCGTGAAAGTCAGCCGCTTCCCGGTCACCTTGACCTCGCCGTAGCTGAACTTGTCGAGCACCGAGCAGCGCATCCCGACACCGGCCGGAGGCTGGGTCTGGAAGAACACCGTGTCAGCGAGCGTCGCCGTCCCTGGGCGGCCGGTTATGGAATCGACCTCCAGGGCGAGGTTCCCCGTGGCGACGGGACCGACCGTGACCTCGAGGATGCCGGAGTCGCGGGGACCGCCGCTCTCGAGGGTCTGGAAGCGGACGTCGTTCACCAGGGTCGCATGGTCGTCAGTGGTAAGGAAGACCACGTTCTTCACGCTGCGAAGGCCGCTGAGGACGCGCTGGCGATCGGCCTCGTAGCCCTCCCAGCGGTCGTACGGCAGCGCGTAGAACTGCTGGATCGGGACCTCGTTCATGACGACCTTGAAGCGTGCGGTCGAGCGCTTCACGTCGCGCAGGAAGCGCGCGAGCTGAGGGCCGCCGAGGAGGGTGCGGTCGGCGCTGCGGATCGTATCGAGGCACTGCTGGGAGACGGGCTCCGCGAACGAGGGCAGGAACGCGGCGAAGGCAAGCCGCGTCGACTGGGGCGCCGTCGGCGCGTAGTCCGGCTGCCCCGTCTGCGGGTTGTTGCAGACGCCGCCCTCGTCCGCCTTGGCGCTTCGGAACGAGCGCTCGTCCAGGAAGAACAGCTCCAGGTTGCGGCCCCAGCGCACCTTCCGGTAGAGGCCGCTCCCGGCTGACCACCTGACAGGCGCGTAGTCGCGGAACGCCTTCACGCCCTGCTGGTAGAGCGTGTGCCCGTCGATCGTGACGTTGTTCGAGAACGTACTCTCGGCGGGCGAGAAGTCGTTGACGAACTCGTGGTCGTCCCAGTGCGAGTAGAAGCCGGTCGCGCCGCGCAGCGCCCCCAGGCTCGGGTTGCCGAGGTTCAGCTTGTACTTGTCCCACTTCTGCTGGACGCTCAGCGCGATCGGCTCCAGCAGGCCGGGCACCTCGCTGTCCGAGTAGATCGTGTCGCCGAGGTGGATGTTGAAGGCGTTGCGCTCCGCCTTCATCCGGCGGAGGACGCCGCCGTCGTTCCAGTACGACGCCGTCTGGCCGGGCTCGGCGCCGAAGTCCGTGTCGCCCGAGTAGGCGAACTCGACGGTCGCGTCCGCGTGCGCCCACAGCACGGCGCTGCTCGACGTGACCTCACCGGCGGCCACGCCGAAGCTGAAGCCTCCCGCGGCGGGCGCCGGCGCGGCGAGGAGCAGCCCGCAGACGACTGTCAGGGACAGGACCCGAGCGAGGGAGCGGGCCACAGCAAACCTCTCACTCGCATGCTCCGGTGACGTCCTTCTGACACCCCTGGAACTCGAGCGTCGTCCGCTGGAACGCTCCCAGCGCCGGCTGGGCGGTGAAGTTTCCGGCGCTGAACTCCTGGAGCCCGGCGTAGTTGAAGATGCTCCCGCCGCGACCGTACTCCGAAGCCCACGTGTACCAGTACACCCGGGCGAGCCCGAGCTTGCGACGCTGGCGTGCCAGCAGGGAGAGGGCCTGCCCGAGCTTGGTCGCCATGCCGCGCGGCGTCTCCTGGCGCTGATACCTGATGCCGACCGTCTTCCCCTTCGACGCCGGCCAGGTGAGCTCGGTGACGTAGATCGGCTTGTGCGCGTCGTGGAAGGTCCGCAGCGCGGCGCGGAAGAGCTCCGTGGCGCGGGCGGCCCGCTTCGCGGTCTGGGGGAAGGTCTGGAGCGAGGCAACGTCAAAGGCGCCCTTGATGCCTCCGTCGCGATACATCTCGGCGATCTCGTCCCACGCCTTCTGGGTGATCCCGGCTAGCACGACCTTGGCGCCAGGGTCGCGGCTCTTGACCGTCTGGTAGGCGACCCTCAGCAGCTTGCCGTAGCCGCGCGGATGCCCCCAGCGACTCTTGAGGGGGGCGTTCCAATACGTGTCGAGGTGCGGCTCGTTCCAGATCTGCCACTCACGCACGGGGCGCACCGGCACGGTCGGGTTCTCGCTCCAGAAAGTTCCGTTTGGCCCGTAGCGGGCGATCAGCGCCGATAGGTAGGCGGCGTAGTCGCCCGGGTTGGCGGGAGGCGAGGTCTCGCGCGAGGGGAACGCCCGCGCCCAGTCCGGCGCGTAGTTGACCACTGGGAGCACGCCGATCCCGTGCTGGGCGGCCCGGCGCACGACGCCGTCGGTGGCCTCGAAGTTGAACTCGGCGTCCGATCGGCGCTGAGCGATCGCCCAGTTGAAGACGGTCCGCACCGACTCGACGCCTGACTCGGCCATCAGGTCCCACTGCGCGTCCTGCACCTCGTCGGACGCCTGCGAGACGCTTTGGTCCCACATCACGCCAAAGAACCCGTACGGAACCTGCCGGGTCGCGGCGCCCGCGGTCGGCGCAGCGACGAGGAGCGCGGCAACGGCAAGGGCGGTCGCGAGCGACGGCAAGCGCACGGCCATCAGAACCCCGAACCCTATGGGACGTTGCGGTCTGGCCGCCCCGTACCCTATGCACGGCATGAGCATCGACACCCGCCGGGACACCCACGAGGTCTTCAACCAGCCGCCGCCGATCGTCCCCTACAACGTCTTGGAGGCCGACGTCGTCCTCGGCGAGGCACTCGAGCGCGAGGGCGGCGGCTGGGGGGTCGACCGACTGCGCGAGATCGGCGAGCTTGCGGGGAGCGAGGAGGCGCACGACCACTCGGAGCGAGCGGAGCGCAACGAGCCGATCCTCCGCACGCACGACCGCTACGGCCAACGCATCGACGAGATCGAGCTCGATCCGTCGTGGCACTGGAGCCTGCGCCAGGCGATCGAGCGCGAGCTCCACTGCCTGCCGTGGCGCCAGCCGAAGCCCGGTGCGCATGTCGTACGGGCGGCGCTGTTCATGACCTGGAGCCAGGTCGGCTCCGGCGTCATGTGCCCGGTGTCGATGACCTACTCGGCGATACCCGCCCTGCGCGAGAGCGCCGAGCTGGCCGGTGAGTGGGAGCCGCGTCTGATCAGGCCGGTCTATGGCGGCGCCCCCGGGCGGGACGGCGCCGGCGCGCTGGCCGGAATGGCGATGACCGAGAAGCAGGGCGGCTCCGACGTGCGCGCCAACACCACCCGAGCCGAGCCCGCGGGGGGCGGCGTCTACGAGATCACCGGCCACAAGTGGTTCTGCTCCTACCCGCCGTGTGACGTCTTCCTGACGCTCGCCCAAGCGCCCGGCGGGCTCTCGTGCTTCGTGTTCGAGTCGAGCGACCCCGGCTTTCGCGTCCAGCGCCTGAAGGACAAGCTGGGAACGCGCTCGCTGCCGTCGGCGGAGGTGGAGCTCCACGGCGTGCGCGGGCGACTGGTGGGCGACGAGGGCCACGGCGTCCGCACGATCGTTCGCATGGTCAACCACACCCGGCTCGACTGCCTGCTCGGCTCGGCCGCATCGATGCGCTGGGGGCTGGTCCAGGCGGTGCACCATGCGCGTCACCGGAGCGCCTTCGGCAAGCTGCTCGTCGATCAGCCCGCGATGCAGAACGTCCTCGCGGACCTGGCGCTCGAGTCCGAGGCGGCCACGACGGTGGCCCTGAGGGTCGCCCGTTCCTACGACGAGGCGGACGCGCCCTTCCGCCGCTTCGCTACCGCGGTCATGAAGTACTGGGTCTGCAAGCGGGCGCCACAGCACGCCGTCGAGGCGCTCGAGTGCCTCGGGGGGAATGGCTATGTCGAGGAGTCGGGCATGCCGCGCCTGTACCGCGACTCCCCGCTCAACTCGATCTGGGAGGGCTCGGGCAACGTGGCCGCACTCGACGTGCTGCGCGCCATGCTGAAGGAGCCCGAGGGCCTGCCGGCGCTGCTCGCGGAGTGCGAGCTGGCCCGAGGCGGCGACGGGCGGCTCGACGCGCACCTCGATCGGATCCGCGACGCCGCCGCTCGCGAGCCGGAGTTCGAGGCGCGCCGGATAGTCGGCGATCTGGCGCTGGCGCTCGAGGCGAGCCTGCTGGTGCGCCACGCCCCGCCGGCGGTGGCCGACGCATTCTGCGCGGGCCGGCTTCGAGATGGAGGCAACGTCTTCGGGACGCTGCCGCCGGGCGTGGATGCTGGGGCGATCGTGAAGCGCGCGCTGTCCCAGTAGCTGTCCGTGACTCCCGACAAGATGCGCCTCGGATGACCGGCGGACGCTTCACGGTGATCGTCATCGCGCTGGCGGCGGTCGCGATCGTCGCCGTGGTCGTTTCCAGCGGCGGCATCGACCTGACGGGGGACGACTCGGAGGACGGGGACCGGGCGTCGACGGCCGAACAGACGAGCGAGCAGACGTCGGAGCAGCGCGAGCGCTCTGAACGGAAGGAGCGCAAGAGCCCGAAGCGGGAACGGCGCGAGGGGACCGCCGAGAAGCCGCCCAAGAAAGCGATCGACCTGCCCGCCAACCCTGACGACGTCCGCGGCACTGCTCCGTACGCGCTTACGCGCACGGCGAACTTCCGCCGCGCGCTCGCGGTGCTCGACCGCAAGCGGCGCGCGGTCGAGGGCGTCTTCGACCAGCTCCGCGTGGCGCCCGGCCGGATCGACACGGTGATCGTCCGGTCCGACGACCGGCGCACGAACCTCCAGGTGCGACCGGACCTCGAGGTCTCCTTCGAGTCGACCCAGGACTTCCCCACCGATCCGGGCTTCCGGAAGCGCGGGTTGACCGGGCGAGCCGTTGACGTGAGCACGCCCGCGCGAATGCTCCGGGCGATCGACCGCGTCCGCCACGGCGACGCGAAGCGCGACGTCGACTACGTCGTGATCCGCCGCGACATCATCGACCACCGCATCGACGTGTCTGCCTTCATGCGCATCCGGACGCCACGCCCGCGCGCCTTCCTGAAGGAGCCCGGCGCCGAGCTGCGGGCGATCGGCTGAGGGACATGGTGGAAATGAGCGCTCACCGCAGGGAGCCCGGCGCCGAGCTGCGGGCGATCGGCTGAGGCGGCAGGCATGGAGACGCTCACCTACGAGGTCACCGGAGCCATCGCCCGCATCACCCTCGATCGGCCCGAGCGCGGCAACGGCATCACGCTGTCGATGCCGGGGGAGCTCGCCGCATGCGTCGAGCGGGCGAACCTCGACCCCGTGGTCCACGCGATCGCGCTCGCCGGCAACGGCAAGGGCTTCTGCGGCGGCTACGACCTGGTCGAGTCCGCCGAAGCTCGCTTCGAGGCGGGCGAGTCAGACTTCTCGGGTTCGCCGATCGACCCCGCGACCGTCGCCCGCAACCACGATCCATCCCGGACCTGGGACCCGGTCGTCGACTGGCAGATGATGAGCCGCAACCTGCGCGGATTCATGAGCCTGTTCCACTCGGACAAGCCGGTGGTCTGCAAGGTGCACGGCTTCTGCGTGGCGGGCGGCACCGACATGGCGCTCTGTGCCGACCTGCTCGTGATCGCCGACGACGCCCGGATCGGCTATCCACCGGCGCGCGTCTGGGGCGTGCCGACCTCGGCGCTGTGGGCCTTCCGGGTAGGCGACCAGCGTGCCAAGCGGCTGCTCTTCACCGGCGACCTGATCGATGGGCGCACCGCGCAAGACTGGGGGCTGGCGGTCGATGCCCCGCCGGCGGCCGAGCTCGACGAGCGCTTCGAGGCGCTGCTCGGGCGAATCGCTCTGACGCCCGTGAACCAGCTCGTGATGATGAAGCTGCTCGTGAACCAGGCTCTCTACGCGCAGGGCCTGCAGGCGACGCAGGCGCTCGGCGTCTACTTCGACGGCGTCGCGCGTCACACCGAGGAGGGCTACGAGTTCCAGCGGCGCGCGGCGGAGGCGGGCTTCAAGCGGGCCGTGCACGAGCGCGACGAGCCGTACGAGCGCTAGCCCAGAAGACGAACCTTCGCTGCGGCAGTGATGCGCTGACCGGCGGGTGCGGCCGCTACGGGAAGCGCAGCCTGCTCACGATGCCACCGTGGTCTGAGGCCCACAGCCCTGACTGGGTCTTGCGCCGATTGCCCGTCAGATAGCTGCCCAGCAGACGGAGTTTCGGCTTCGACAGTACGAAGTCGATGTTGTGATCCCACTTCCCGGTCTTCAGATCGCCGTCGAAGCAGCAGTTGAAGCGCGGGGTGCGCCGCTCGACGAAGCCGGCCCCGACGACTGCATCGTAGGCGTCGCCCTCCGGTGATGGCTGCGTGCGCTGCGAGTTGAGGTCGCCCACCAGCACCACCGGTCGCCGGCTGCGGAGCGGGCCTTGCACGAGTTCGCGCGCCTGGTCGGCGCGGATGTCGGCGGAGTACGCCTCGAGGTGTGTGTTCACCACCCGGAAGGTCACGTCGTCGACGGTCACGTCGACCGACCCGAAGCCTCGGTTGGTCGCCGTCGGGCCGAGCGTGGGTGAGGGAAAGACCAGCTGGGAGCGGAACTTGCGCGCGCCCCTACGACGGAAGCGCACGCCGTCTCGCACGAGGGTGACGTTGCTGTTGCGGAAGCGGGCGTCGAAGCCGAGGCTCGTCGACGCCTCGACATCGACATCGGCCTGATTCACTGCCACGCGGTATCGCTGGCCGCGCCGCCGCAACTCCCGCAGCAGAATCGAGAGCATGTTCCAGCGGACGTTCGAGGCGCGCGTGGCAGCGCCGTCCTTCGGGCCCGTCGCCCACAAGGCGGCCTCTTGAAGGCCGACGACCAGCGGGCGGGCACGGGCGATCTCGTCGGCCACCAGTCGCATCCGCGCCGGGATGTCGCTGCCCTCGACCTGGAGCCAGAGTTTGCCGGCCTCCTCCTCGAATTGCTCGGACGGCGCCACCGCAGTTGGGACGTAGTCGCCGCCGACATAGAGATTCCGGACCATCACCGTGACATCGGTGGCCTCGGCCGTGGGAGCCGCGAGGCAACCGAGCAGGATGGCTGCGAGCACGGCGAGCGCACGGCGAGCGGCAGGAGGTTGCACGGGCGTCCTCCGCTCCTCTCAGTCGTCGAAGCGGCCGGCGAACAGGGCGAAGGCGGCGCCCTGCGGGTCCCGCGCGACCAGGAAGTGGCCGCCGGGGATCTCCGTCTTCGGCACCATGACGGTCCCTCCCGAGCCCTCGATCTTCGCGGCGGCCCCGTCGATGTCGTCGATGCCGAAGTAGACGAGCCAGTGGGGCGGGGCGGGCGAGTCGTCCGACAGGGGCATCATCCCGGCGTTCAGGCGGTCGCCGAGGTAGACCCCGTAGTACGGAGTGGGGCCCTCCACCGCCTGGAAGCGCCATCCGAGCAGGTCCGAATAGAACCCCTGCGCTCGCTCCGGATCGCTCGTGTTGAGCTGGTTGAGGGTGAGCGCGCCGTGACCGTTCACGACCTCAGCGCCGATGTTGTCGCGCGCCTGCCAGAGCGCGAAGACAGCGCCCGTGGGGTCCTGTATGAGCGACATGCGCCCGGCCTGCATGACGTCGAGCGGCTCCTGCATCGCGGTCGCGCCGAGCTCTACCGCGCGGCGGGTCGTTTCATCGACGTCCTCGACCGTGACGTAGGACATCCAGGCGGGCGGCTGCCCCGGCTGGGCCGGGTACATCGCCGCCGCGCTCTTCCCGCCTACCCGCACAATCGTGTAGACGCCGTCGTCCGGGATCGGCATGTCCTCGGCCTGCCAGCCGAAGAGGCCGACGTAGAAGTCCTTCGTAGCGTCGGCGTCGCTCGTAGCGAGATCCGCCCACGAGAACGTGCCCTCTGCGTGCTGCGTCCTTTCACCCATGGCTCGGCACCCTAGCGAGGAGGCTGTCGACGAAACGGGAAAATATGTCCCGTTTCGTAGACAGCCTCCGAAGGCGACTACCGCGCCGGCGCAACCACCCCCCTACCCAGCCGGTCGTTCGCCGGCGCCACCACCGCCAGCGGGCGCTGCTACCGGCGCGGGCGCCGCCACCACGGGCGGCACAGCCACCGACAGCACCACCAACCCCACGAGCATCACGCCAAACGCCACGAGCGCGGCCACCCACCCCGCCGCGCTCTCATGAATCGTCTCGTCGAAGACGAGTGTCCCGAGCAGGAAGCTTGCGATCGGGTTCAGCGAACTCTGCGTGGCGACCGCCGGCGCGAGCGGGCCCGCCTGGAGCGAGGCTTGCGTCAGCATCGTGGCCGCGTACCCGACCACCACCAGCGCATACAGGTGCCAATCGCCGAGCACCGCGAGCACGCCGTCGTCGATCTCCTCCACCGTTGCCTTGGTGAGAGCGGCGGTGAGCCCGAAGAGAATCCCGGCAGCCGACCCGAGCATCGCCGCCCGGTGCACGGGCGACCGCCCGCGGGCGGCGACCAGAAGCGCGACGCTGACCCCGCCGAACACCGCGAACGACACGATCCACCCCAGCGTGGTGGCGTCCTCGCGCCCACCGCTTGGATCGGCGACGACCAGGAATCCGGCCAGCCCGAGGGTCACCGCCGCCGCGGCCACCCACTGCCTGCGCCCGATCCGCCGGCCCTCGAGCTTCACGCCGAGCGGAAGCGAGAAGACCACGCTCGTCGCCAGCAGCGGCTGCACGACCACCAGCCGCCCGATCGCGAGCGCCGTCGCCTGAGCGGCGAAGCCGAGCGCGTCGGACGCAATCCCCGCGAGCCACCGCGGCCGGCGCGCAAGACGCAGCAGGAAGCCCGCCCGCCGCGCCTCGTCCTCTGACGCCCGCGCGGCCTCCAGCTGCTGCAGCACCGTTCCGAGCGAG